>Ga0172371_10000865_pt1 | contig 47887 bp, 38 predicted proteins | sample Lak12m_FD_114543 | JGI IMG/M metagenome (GOLD analysis project Ga0172371, IMG submission 114543) | Freshwater microbial communities from Kabuno Bay, South-Kivu, Congo - kab_022012_12m | ecosystem: Environmental > Aquatic > Freshwater > Lake | place: Democratic Republic of the Congo: South-Kivu... | reverse complement strand
ACGCGCCCCAGCCGCTCCTGCCGCATCTGCTCGGCGATCGCGAGCGCCGCCATCAGGCTCGACGCGAGGGCGGCCGTGACAAAATTGAATGCCCCGATTAGCGCTTTCGCGCCGAGAGAAGCGGCGACGATTTCATACAGGCTCGCGAACAAGGCGATCCCGAGCGACGCGCTGTACCACATCGCAACAGCAGAGCGCGTGATCAGCAGGATGCGGGTCATATAAAAAGTCAGCGCCGCGATGCCGAACACCGTGCTTAACCACATGTATGGCAGGAACTGCGAAAATGGCAGAATCGCAGCCAGCAGCAGCAACGGCAAGCAGGACCACTGAGCCAGCCGCAGCAACGGCACATAGCCCACTCGTTTCAGATCATCCTTGAACAGGGCACTGAAAAGCGTGAACGTCAGGAAATAATATGCGGCGGCGGTCAGCTTCCTGGTGAGCAAGATCCAGTCGACCGGTATGCTTCGCTCCAGCCATTGGGTATCCCACCCGGACGAAAGCGCGGCGAGGCGGAGGTTGGCTATCAGCCAGGCGGCGAACAGGACGTAGATCCATTCGCGATTGATAATTGCGGTCAGCAGCACGAACAGCGACAGGACAATCAATCCGCCATCGAGGAGCCCCGACTCGCGATGAAACTTCGTTGCCGATAGATTGAACTGGGTTTCCGGCCATTGAACGACGCTGATGCGCCCCGGGCCGGCAAAGGTAGACCTGCACAAAACCGTCAAGGGCGCCAGTGCTTGAGGCCTGCCCAGTTCGAGCACGAACCCGGCCTTCGCCTGCTTCATTCGGCCGGCCGCGGCTTCGCGATTCGCATTGCCCAAGGAGTTCAGTCCTTCCGCATCCCAGCAGTCGACTGAGAAGGCATGCCGTGACGGAAGTTCGATGTTCGTTCGCTCGTCGCCGTTCGCCGGTAGCACCGTGAAGCTGAACCAGAACGGGGACTCGGACAACTTGGTGTCGTGTTTCTCGACCGCGGGCCGTTCCTTCAGCCGCGCCAAGGCCTGCGCCGGCGCTGGCGCCTCACCGCTCTGTTCGAAAACGTGAAATTCGAGGGAGGCACTTCCGCTTGTGGTGTATTCCCCTTTCCAGGCCAGCAGCGCCACCAGCGACATCGCGCCTATTACGGCGGGCACGCCGTAGACGGACAATCCATATAAAAGAGAATCCAGCGTCGCATTGACGCGTTTGGTCCATTCGGGCCAGATTATGGCAGTCCTCGGCATCGTCTATGTTGGCGGGCGAAGATAAGTCTCCATGATACGCGTTTTGATGCGAGCACCCCTGCTGAACACGCGTGCTGTGCACGCGAACTCGGCGGCGGCACACAAACCACGCATCGCATGCCGCCGCTTTGGCTATGCACGGATCGCCGCTCGTTCGAACACCTCAGGCGCGCGCGCACGGAGGCTCCGGGCGGAGAAGTCCGCATCGTTCAAGTCGATATCAGGATGACGGGTATGGCACATGAAGCCGAGCAGAGGATGCTCGGCCGCTTCCCAGCGCGCTCTTGCCCCCGGGATGTCCAAGGCGAGGACCCGATGCGGAATATTATTGAAGTGGCGCATAGGTATGTATTGCCCCGGAAAGAGGTCCTGGAACAGAAGCGCATCATACATCCGGTCCAGCGGTGATCTCGCACCGACGACCATCCATTCGATGTTCGCTTCGACGCAGAACAAATAGAGCGCTTTGAATAGCACAGTCTTGACGATTCGTCCGGTCCGCCCCGGATCGATACCCAGCCTGGTGGCTTCGGCCAGGCTCTTGTCGTGCAACCATTCCGGAAGTTCGACCCCTTGTTCGATCGAAAGCGGGTTGAAGCGGTTGGTCTGGATGCGCATGGTTCCCAGGGGCGAACCGTCCAATTTGGATTCCGCCAGCAACACCACCGAGCCCTGGTCGTGGTCAAGGGCTTCCGGCGACCTCAGCCTTTCCGCCAAGTCCGGCATGTGGCGCGCATACGCCGCCTGGCGGATGGCGACCGCTTTGTGCAGCGCTTGCTCGTTGCGCACCACTCTTACGGTAAATGGTAGACGTTCTTCCGCCATCCGCATTTCCGGCAACGTGGGATTCCCGGCACCGGTAGCGGTGGCACCGTTCATTGCAATGACATACTCAACGGATTTCATTTTCCTTCCTCCCCGTCCGAATAAACAACTAAATGCCGTCTGCATTGCAAACGGCGATGGCCCGGCAAAGTCTGGCGGCGGTTGCTGCGACACCCATCGGCCGTCTTCCAGACACCGGGATCAGTCGCATGCCAGGCCGGCTTTGGGCCTGGTCTGGCAGCCTGATGCGTCGAATCCTGCAAAAGCGTTACCAATCATGATGCTGCACGGTACCACGCCCGCGCGAGACCCTCAAGGCCGCTGCGGCAGGCCGCTGCGGCAACGGAATTGGGGCTGGCGCGGGCATTTCATTTCGGTATATCGTATGGCCTCGGCCAAGCAGAGAAGCCCCGATCCGGTCCGTGATTTGTTCAGGCCATACGGAGCCCGTTTGTCGCAAACTCGGGAGGTTTCCATGTTCCATGACGCGCGGGTCGAATGATGGCTCGCCGGCACACCCTTTGAATATCGGCGACGCAACCGTTTCCCAATCCACGCAATACAGAGAAATCCAAAAATGGCAGAAGCAGAGATCCCGACGCTGCACGACATCATCACCGCTCGACCTCATGTATACCGTTATCTGAAGCCCACCCCCCTGTACCGCTATTTCGGATTGAGCGAGCTGATCGGGGCCAATGTGTGGGTGAAGCACGAGAACCACCTGCCAGGCGGCGCGTACAAGGTGCGAGGGGGGGTGAATCTGGTGGCGCATCTGAGCCAGAAAGAGCGCGATTCGGGCCTGTTTACTGCCTCGACTGGAAACCATGGCCAGAGCGTCGCCTTCGCCGCCCGCGTGCACGGACTGCGCGCCACCATCGCCGTGCCGGAAGGGGCCAATCCCGGCAAGGTCGCTGCGATGCGCAGCCTCGGCGCCAAGGTTGTGTTTCACGGGCCCAATTACGAGAGCGCGCTCGAATGGGTCGTGGGCGCTGCTGCGGCGCAAGGCGGCCGTCTGGTCGATGCAACCGAGGACCGGTTGATCCATGGCGTAGGAACCTACGGCCTCGAGATCATCGAGGATCTGCCTGAAGTCGATGCGATCATCGTTCCCGTTGGTGCCGGCAGCGGCGCTTGTGCGACCGCCATCGTCGCGAAGACAATCAACCCGCGGATCGAGCTTATCGCGGTGCAGTCGGCGCAGGCGCCGGCGATGCAGCAAAGCTGGGCCGCCGGCAGGCCGGTGAATGTGGTCGCGCATACCGTAGCCGATGGGCTGGCGCTAAGCGTTCCGTTCGAGAACACGCGACGGATCCTGCGCAAGTACCTGGACGATTTCGTGCTGGTCGATGACGGCGCGATTGAAGCGGCAGTCGTCCTGCTGCTGGAACATACGCACAATCTTGCGGAGGGCGCGGCCGCTGCCCCTCTGGCGGCGGCGCTGAAACTCAGGGACCGGCTGGCCGGGAGGAATTTGGTCCTGGTGATGACCGGGGGCAATCTTTCCATGGATCAGTTGCGCCGGCTGCTGGCGCCACAACGCGAGCAAAGCGCTCACGCCGCGGGCTAGAATCCGGTCCATGAGCACCGATTCCCATCCGGAGAAGAACGTCCTCGGCGGGCCGCTGCAGGCTTGCGGCTACGATCCGCTGACCGGGTTTTTCCGCGACGGCTGCTGCGCCACGCGCGGCGCCGAAGGGGTGGCGCACCTGGTCTGCGTCAAAGTGACGGCGGAGTTCCTCGAGTTTTCACGCGAGCACGGCAACGACCTGTCCACCCCGCGCCCGGAGATGCGCTTCCATGGCCTTGCGCCCGGCGACCGCTGGTGCCTGCACGTGCTGCGCTGGATCGAGGCCTGGGAGGCGGGCAGGGCGCCCAAGGTGGTGCTCGAGGCCACGCACGAGGACGTGCTCCTGCTGGTGCCGCTGCGCGCGCTCGAGCGCCACGCGCTCGATCTGCACTGAGCGCGATTGGCGGGCAGCGCTCGAGCGTGCAGGTTGATTCCGGAAAATCGATCGCCATCATCGGCGCAGGCCCTGCCGGGCTGATGGCGGCGGAGGCGGCGAGCCTGGCCGGTGCGCGTGTCGCTGTCTACGACGCCATGCCCTCGGCGGGACGCAAATTCCTGATGGCCGGCAAGGGCGGCCTGAATCTTACGCACGCGGAGCCGCCCGAGGCTTTTCTCTCCCGCTATGGCGCGCGCCGTCCGTGGATCGAGCCCTTGCTCGCGGGCTTCGGACCCGAAACTCTGCGCGCCTGGGCGCGCGGACTCGGCATCGACAGCTTTGTCGGCAGCTCCGGCCGCGTGTTCCCCTCCGGCATGAAGGCCGCGCCGCTGCTGCGCGCATGGCTGCACCGCTCGCGCGCTGCCGGCGTGAATTTCCATATGCGCCATCGCTGGTGCGGCTGGGACGGGGACGGGGCGTTGGAATTCGCGACGCCGCGGGGCGAACGCGCAGTGCGCGCAGATGCCCTGGTGCTGGCGCTGGGCGGGGGGAGTTGGGCGCGGCTCGGCTCCACCGGCGCCTGGCTGCCCTTGCTAGCCGAGCGCGGCGTCCGAGTCGAACCCCTGCGGCCGGCCAATTGCGGCTTCGACGCCCGCTGGAGCGAGCACTTTCGCCTGCACTACGCCGGCCAGCCGGTCAAGCCGGTGGTCCTGGTTCACAAAGGCCTCGATGGCATCGAGTCTCGCCAGCAGGGTGAATTCATGGTGACGGCCACCGGCGTCGAAGGCGGGCTCATTTACGCCCTGTCCGCGCGGCTGCGCGACGAGATCGAGACGGCAGGCGTTGCGCGGCTCGATCTCGATCTGGCGCCGGGCCGGGACCTCGCGCGGCTGGAGCGGGAATTGTCGCAGGGGCGCGGATCGAGTTCGATGGCGAATCACCTGCGCCGCCGCGCCGGCGTAGCCGGGGTGAAAGCGGGGCTGCTGCGCGAATTATTGCCGGCCGGGCATTTTGCCGACTCTGCCCGTCTCGCGGCGGCGATCAAGTCGCTGCCGCTGCGGCTGATCGCGCCGCGTCCTCTGGACGAGGCGATCAGCAGCGCGGGCGGCGTCGCCCTCGAAGAGCTGGACCAGCGCCTGATGATCCGCGCCTTGCCTGGCGTGTTCTGCGCCGGGGAGATGCTCGACTGGGAGGCGCCGACCGGGGGCTATCTGCTGACGGCGTGTTTCGCCAGCGGCCGCGCCGCCGGTGCCGGCGCCGCGGCCTGGCTCGATGCCCGGAGCTGAGCCTCGGCCGACCGCGGCCCCCCCTTACCCGGCAGGCCGGGGTAACCGGGGACAGACCACATTTTCCGTTCCTGCAAGCGCGCGTTCACCCGCTGCGGAGCTGCTAAACGTGGTCTGTCCCCGGTTTCCAGGCCGGTGCTAGGCTTATGGTCTTGAACCCTCCCATTCCGCCATGACGAACGTCGACCACCCCGTGCATCGCATCGATCTGCGCGTGCTGCTGCTCGAAGGGCGCACCAGCCTGATGATAGGCGCCGGCGTCCTTGCGCTGTGCCTGCTCGGCGCGGAGGTGCTGGCCACCTTCGCGAGCGGGACCTTCCTCAAGATCCTGCGCGAGAGCCTCACCATCGGCGGCTGGGTCGCGATGTGGCGGCCGATGCAAATTTTCCTGTACGAATGGTGGCCGCTCGTGCGCAGGAGCCGGATCTACCACAGCTTGAGCCGCGCGAAGGTACACGTGTCGCAGGGAAAACCTTGAGCCGGCTCCGGGTTCCTGCGCCAAGCGCAGCGGGCTACTGATCCACCCAGGTGACTACGCGGTCGACCGCGGCGCGGCTGGTGCGAAAGCGGTTGACCGGGTGGGCGCCATCTTCGTAACCGAAGGACATCCCGCACACCACCAGCCGGTCGGCCGGCAGACCGAAGTAAGCGCGCAGGAAGTGCGGCTGCGCGGCCAGCGCGGCCTGCGCGATGCTGGCGACGCCCAGGCTGCGCGCGGCGAGCATGAAGTTGTTCACCCAGGCGCCGCAGTCGAGCACGCCGTACACGCCCAGCGCTTCGTCGGTGGTGACGATCATCGCGTGCGGCGCGCCGAACAGGCGGAAGTTTTCCATCGTTTGCCGCGCCGAGGCCGCGCGGTCGCCGCGCGCGATGCCAACGCTGTCGTAGAGCTGAAAGCCGCACTCGCGCCGGCGCTCGAGGTAGACGCCGCGGTATTCCCGCGGGAATGCGAAGTCCGGTTCCGGCTTGCGTCCGGCGGCGTAATCCGAGATCGACTTGCGGAAGCGCTCGGTCCCCGCGCCGCGGGTGATCACCAGCTTCCACGGCTGCGAGTTGCACCACGAGGGCGTGCGCTGCGCAATCTGCAGCATGCGCGTGATCGCGCCCGTGTCGACCTGCCGCGGCAGGAAGGCGCGGCAGCTGTAGCGCTCGTCGAGCAGGCGCTGGAATGCCTCGGACGACGGCGTGGATGGTTCCGTGCTCATGGGCTCACTCTTGGTCTGTAGTTGGCGATTGTGCCGGTTCCATTGAAATGTTGCTAGGCGCGCGCAGCGGATTAAGGCTACCATTCCTGCGGAATGCCGATCCATCCATCCCGGGGAGGAAACCATGAAAATCGCACCGAACCGCCGCCACTTCGTGCTCGGTTCCGCCGCCCTGCTTGCGCAGCTCGGTCTTGCGCGCAGCGCCCTTGCTTTGCCGGAGTGGCCCAGCTCGCGCTCAGCCCGGGTGCGCTGGTCATTTGTGGTGGAACTATGGTCGATGATGGTCCGTTTTGCGCAAATCCGCCGGCTGCCGCCGCGGCGTGCCTGCATCCGCGGGCGGCGTGAGGTCCAGGCGCCAGGCCGGCGCTGCTGCAACCACCCAGCCGCCGCTGGGCGGCGCAAAGTGCGTGCCCAGGACCAGGACCGGCCGGTTCGCATGGCGCGCGAGAAAATCGCGCCGCGTGCGCCGCGCCGCGGCCACATCGACGTCGAAGTTGTTGGCGAGATCCGGTTCGGCGCATTGCAGCGGGTGGTGCATCAGGTCGCCGGTGATGACCGCCTCTTCGCCGCGCGAGGAGATGCGCACGCTGACATGGCCCGGCGTATGGCCCGGCGTCGGTTCGAGCCGGACTTCGGGAGTCAGCACCTGATTCATGTCGACCAGATCGGCCAGGCCGGCCTCGATGACGGGCCGCACCGAATCGCCCATGACGTCGCCGTCGCGGTGCCGGGCTGATTCGGATGACCAGTGTTCCCACTCCTTGCGGCCGAACAGGTAGCGCGCATTGGGGAAGGTCGGTACCCACCGGCCCTCCAACAGGCGCGTGTTCCAGCCCACGTGATCGACGTGCAGGTGGGTGCACATGACGGTGTCGATCGATTCCGCGGAAAAGCCGGCCCTGGCCAGATCCTCGAGGAACGGGCCCTGCAACCTGTTCCAGGCCTGGATGCTGCGCGCCTTGTCGTTGCCGACGCAGGTATCGACGATGATGCGCCGTTTGCCCGACTCGATGATGAAGCTGTGAATCGATCCGAACAGGCGTCCGTCCTCGTGGGCGAAATGCGGCCTGAGCCAGCCGTGGCGCTTTACCAGTTCCGGCGTGGCCTCGGGAAACATGAACGTCCCGGGAAACGGCGCGCCGCCGAGCTCGGCCACGCGCGTGATGTTCACGGCGCCGATCTGCCAGCTCAGGAACTTGCCGTCGCTCATGTCCGACCTCCGACTGCCCGAGGGGGCAATTGTCTCAAATCCGGCTCAGGCCGGCTGCAGCCAGCCGATGACCGCGGAACGCAGGCGCGCGACGAGTCGATCCCATGCGTTCGGGTTCTGCACGATTTCGGCGCGGTAGAAAGACGGGCACAGGATCGCGGCATGGGCGACTTCGCCGCACAGGCCGCAGCCGACGCAACTGTGATTGACGTGCGCCACCGGGTCCACCTTGAGCGGATCCGATGATGCCTGCAGCGTGAGCGAAGGGCAGCCGGAGAGGCGGATGCAGGAATGGTCGCCGGAGCAGGTGTCGTCGTCAACGCCGAAGCGCGTGCGTACCACGCGCGCACCCGATCCGAGCATTCGCGCGAGGATCGGACGGATGCGGCGCTGGCGTTCGAGCTGGCATTCGCCCTCGGCGACAATCACTTTTAGACCGGGTTCGTCGGTGGTGAAGGCCTCGCGCAGCGTTTTCGCCATGTCGGCGACGCGGTAGGTGTAGACGTTGCGCAGCCATTTCACGCCTGCGCCGCGCAGGGTGTTCTCAATGGTGCGGTCGGCGCGAACCAGGCTGTTTTCCTGCTTCAGCTCGGCCGACTCGTCCGGCGAGGACACCAATTCCTGAGTTCCGGTGGCCGAGGTGTAGCCGTTCTTCATGATCAGCAAAACCGTGTCGCCGCCGTTCATCTGGTTGGAGGCGACGCCGGATAGAAAGCCGTTGTGCCAGAAGCCGCCGTCGCCCATGATCGCCAGAGAGCGGCCGGCGAGCATCGGCGCGATGCCGGCGCTGCTCGCGAGGCTCATGCCGTAGCCGAGGATGGAATTGCCGAGGGAAAACGGCGCGAAAGTCGCGAACGAATGGCAGCCGATGTCGGCCGAGATATGGCGCTTGCCGATGTCGCGCTCGGCCAGCTTGATCGCGGCGAACACGGGGCGCTCGGGGCAGCCCACGCAGAAATTGGGCGGCCGCGGCGGCAGCGGGGCGGCGAGCAGCGCGGCGGCGCGCGCGCGCACCGCGTCCACTTCCCCGAACCAGCGCGTGCCGGAGGAGATGTCCAACTGCGGAGCGTGTGTACCAAGGAAGCTCAGCACGCCGTGCACGATCACCTCGGTGGTATATTCACCCGCCATGATCAGCAGGTCTTTGCCGTGGAGTCTGGTTTGCGCCAGATTTTCCATACCCGGTTCTTCGACGGCGCGGCGCAAGGTGGTGGCTATTTCCTGTTCGATGAATTCGGGCTGCCCCTCTTCCAGCACCAGCACCGCCGCCTTGCCCGAGCAAAAGGCGGTGATTTCCTCGGGCACCAGCGGGTACACCACGTTGAGCGCGAGTATGGAGATGTGGGAGTGGCCGAAATCGTCCGCGAGCCCGGCGAGTTGCAGCGCGCGCAGCAGATTGTTGTACAGTCCGCCCTGGCAGATGATGCCGACCCCGGTTTCGCTGCCCGTGAACACTTCGTTCAAGCGGTGCTCGCGGATGTACTGGCGCGCCGCAGGCAGGCGCACACCCATTTTCAGCTTCTCCTGCCGAAAGGTCGCCGGCGGATGCGCGAGGTGGTCGTAGTTGAACGCGGCCGGGTCGGCCAGCAGATTGCGCGTGGACACTGCGGGCGCGCGGTTGGCGCCGGCAACAAAGCTGCCGTGCACGTGGCAGGTGCGGATGCGCAGATCCATGATCACCGGGGTGCTGGACGCCTCCGACAGCTCGAAGCCCCGTTCCACCAGATTGGCGATGGTGGCGAGGTTCGGCCGCGGATCCAGCATCCACAGCGAGGACTTCAGCGCTACCGCGTGCGTGCGCTCCTGCGCCACGCTTGCGCCCTCGCCGTAATCCTCACCCACCACTACAAGCGCGCCGCCGAGCACGCCGGCGCTGGACAGGTAGGTCAGGGCGTCGGCGGCGACGTTGGTGCCGACGATGGACTTCCAGGTCACGGCGCCGCGCGCCGGATAGTTGATGGATGCGCCGAGCATGGCCGCAGCCGATGCTTCGTTGGTGCAGGCCTCCACGTGCACGCCGAGTTCGTCCATGTAGTCGCGCGCCTGCACCATGACGTCCAGGAGGTGCGATACCGGCGCGCCCTGGTAGCCGCCGACATAGGACACGCCCGATTGCAGCAGCGCCTTGGTCACCGCGAGTATGCCTTCGCCGTGGAAGGTTTCGCCCGCCCCCAGCTTGAGCGATTCGATTTCCGCGTTGAACTGTCGTTCCATGAAAACCTTTCTTCAGAAAGCTGATTACCGGGGGATCCAAAGGGGGCAGGGCCCCCTTTACCACTAGACTGCTTTCGGCTTCGCGCCCGGCCGGCGCATGAACTGGATGGCCTTAGCTTGTGGCGGGAGCGGTGCGATGCCGTGCCCGGCGAGGCTCGCCTCGAGGCCGCGCCCCTCCGGATCGGCGAGCGCGCCTTCGCGCGCGGCGCGCACGGCCTTGGCGCGCGCATGCGGATCGTCGAGCGCACCGCCTTCGGCCAGGGTTTCGAAGATGCGCAGGAAGTTCGCTTTGGCGCGCCGGTTGGTATCGCCATAGCCCTTGATCAAGCGGCCGCAGAGCGCGATTTCCAGCGCGAGTTCCTGATCGGGCGCGGCGCTGATCGCCCGCAGCCAGCGCTCGATCAGCGTCTGCTCCTCGGCATAGCGCGCGCTCGTGCGCCGCAGCGGCTGCAACCAGGCCAGCGAGCGCAGCATCAGAAAACCGAACACGCTGCTGGTCTTCAGGTGCAGCCCCAGGTTCAGCTTGTGCATCAGGCCGCGCTTCTCAGCCCAGGCGACCAGGCGCCTGGACAGAGCGGAGGGCAGCAGTGCCGCCACTTCCTCCGCCCCGGGTTTCAGGTACTCGATGATGTGTACCGGTTCGCCCGGCTTGGCCTGCACGTCGGCGCGCACGCGCTCGAAGCGGCTGCGGCGCGACTTCAGGTCGGCGACGCGGATCACGTCCTCGTAGCTCATCCACAGCGCGAGAAAACGCGCGCTTTCGCGGGTGAGCGCGTAGCCCTCGGCACCGTCCCGTTTCGCGATCGGCTCCAGGCGATCCAGATACAAGGTGGCGTAGTCGTCATCCTGGAAGCCGGCGACGCGCGCCAGGCCATCCTCGATCATCTGATGGGTCTCGGCAGGAAAGCTTCGGCGCACGCGTTCGCTCAGCGAAGGCGCTTGCGCCTCGGCCTCCACGTCGACGATTCTCGACCCGCCTGCTGCGGCAACCGGCTTGCCTTCGGCGGCGGCATAGCCCAGCGCAAAACCTCTGAGGCTCGCCTCGGCTCCCTTGCCCGCGCCGCGTATCGCGTCCTCGCATGCTGCGCGCGGCAGCGGCAGGGTGCCGGAGCCGGCGAGCGCGCCGAACAGCGCGGCGTTGATCATCGCTCCGGCGCTCGCGGCGAGTTTATGGAAATCGGCGAGGATGGCACGCTTGGCCAGCGCCTCGGCTGTCGCGATGACGCGCTTGCTGTCGAAGCGGCCGTCGCCCAGCGCGATTTTTTCGTCCACCGTGTAGATGCGGTGCGTCGACGCGATGAGCGTGGTGCGCCCGGGTGTGACATAGCCGTTGGACAGAGCGCGTCCCGCCTCCAGCAGTTCGGAGGCGAGCATGACGTCGATATTGGCGGGTGAGGGCGCGAGCGTCATCACCGGCCGCCGGCCGTCGAGTTGCGCTGTCCGTGCCGGGTACAGTTCTATGTAGTAGGTGGTCGCGCCGGTGCGCTGCGCCACGCCGGGAATGGAGGTGCTTTGCACCGGGTAGTCCCCGGCCGTCGCGGCGGCGATGATCCAATCGGCCAGCACAGCGCCGCCTTCGCCGCCGAGGGCAGCGATCAGGATGGTAATCGGTCGCTGGGTCGATATCATTTTTGAGCTGGTTCCATGTCAACTTCAAGGCAATTGCCGCATTGCGAAGATTGCGCGCTGCGCGCGCCAACCGTGTTTTCAGAGCGGATGAAAAGCGTATCCGCTCTGAAAACACGGTTACGGAAAAAAGCAAAAACGACTTTGGGGTTATTCAAGATCGGCGATCCGCGCGGACGGTTTTTCGTCCGCGCAACAGGCGCACTTTACAATACCCGGGGCGTGATTTATGCCGTCACGCGGAAAAAATTCGCGAGGGATCGGGCGCGCCCGGCCTAGACGCTCGCGCTCCCCCTGGCAGCGACAAAACCCCGGATGCGCGCGAGGTTATTCGCCAGGCTGCGTTCGATATGCGCGACCTGATCGGCGTCCAGGTGCCGGTATTTGCCGAGCACCTCCAGATACTCGTCGATGGGACGCGCCTTCTCCACCGGATGGGTCAGGCGCAGGCCGTCGCCCGGATTGAACTCCCACAGCAGCACGAAATTGGTTTCGACCGCCTTGCGCGCCACCTCGATGTTCTGGTCGGAGGGATAGCGCCAGCCGGTGGTGCAGGGTGAGTAGATGTGCAAATAGGCGAATCCGGTCTTGGCCGCCTGGATCGCGCGCTCGAGCTTGTCGTACAGGTCTTCCATGAACGCGGTGGAGGCAGTCGCCACGTAGGCGCAGTTGTGCATCATCATCAGCAGTGGCAGGTTCTTCGCGTCCTGGGTCTTGCCGTGGGCGCGCTCGCCCACCGGCGTGGTCGAGGTCCATGCGCCATAGGGTGTGCAGCCGGAGCGCTGCATGCCGGTGTTCATGTAGCCCTCGTTGTCGACGCAGATGTACAGGATCTCCTCGCCGCGTTCGGCGGCGCCCGAAAGCGACTGGAAACCCACGTCCGCAGTGCCGCCGTCGCCGGCCAGCGCCACCGCCATCACGTCGCGGCCGTTGCGCTTGTAGAAGCGGCGCACGCCGGCCAGCATCGATGCGGTGTTGGTGAGCAAGGGGTGGAACACCGGCACCTTGGTGCCGGTCAGTCCGTTGTAGCCGACCGAGCCCATGCCCGGGATGCAGCCGGGCGGCGTCGCCACCACGACGTCCGGACCGATGCGCCTGAGCGTATGGCGCATGATCAATTCGGTGTTGCAGCCCTGGCAACCGGAGAGCCCGGGCACGAACAGGTCTTCGAGATTACCGACCTCGTTGTAAATGCGTCCGGCGGTGATGTGCTTCAGCGCCCCCGTCGTGCAGGCTTTGACGCAGGCCGGAGCGCCCGCGCACATATCGCACTTGATCACGTGCGATGAAGCCGAGTCGTAGGCGATGCCGCCATAGGCGCAACCGACGGTGCACAGCAGGCAATTGACGCACTTCGATCCGTCCCAGTCGATCACGCCGCTGCCGGCGTTTTTCGCGAGCGCTGCCGCGGGGCAGTTGAGCACGCATTCCGGATCGCCGCACTGGCGGCAGAGCGCGAGTTCGAAGCCCTCGCCTGAAGGCACGATCTGGATGCGCGATTGCAGATGGTCGTCCGACTGCGCCTTGGCCTGCGCGCAGGCATCCATGCAGTCGTTGCAGCCGTCGCAGGCTTCGGGTTTGAAATTGATGGTCTCGTATGCGGCGCCCATGCCTATCTCCAGTTCTTCGACATCAGCGCGCGCGCCGTATCCTGCGGCGAGCGCAGAAACGCGAGCTTTTCGTCGCCCAGGTCGATGGCGCGCAGGATCAGCTCCCACATGATGCCCGGGTCGAACGCGGCATTGACCCCGAATATCCCGGCGAGTCGCCTGTCCTTGAGCACGATCTTGAGGTAGCGGTTCTCCGCGCTGTTCACCTGTTTCATCGCCTCGACTCCGGAGGGTTCCAGGGCGCCCTCATGCACCCCGACCGAAACTGCCTGCTGGCCGAAAAAGCTGTAGGTGTTGAGCGGCACGCCGCCAGCGTAGATCTTGCTTCCCGGGTCCTCCGCCATCGCCATGCCGGCGATGCGTCCCTGGTCGACCGCATCGGGCAGGATGCCGTTGACGATGCGCTCGTTGGTAAAAAAACCGCGCGCCTGCGCCACATCCCCAGCGGCCCAGATGTTGGCGACGTTGGTGCGCATGTGCTCGTCCACCAGCACGCCGCGCCCGGTTTCGATGCCGCTGCCGGCGAGAAAATCGGTCACCGGCGCCACGCCGGTTGCGACCAGCAGCAGGTCCGCGTTGAGTCCGGTGCCGTCGGCCAGCGTGGCGCGGCAGCCTGCGCCCTGCGCGCTGAATGACACCGCGCTGCTGCCCATGAGCAGGCGCACGCCGTTCGCCGTGAAAACCTGTTCGATCATCGCGGACGCTTCGGCGTCGAAATAGCCGGCGAGCACATGGGCTTGCATTTCCACCACGCTCACTTCCACGCCAGCCTTGGCGAGGTTTTCCGCAGCGTGCATGCCGATCAGGCCGCCGCCCAGCACGATCGCGCGTTTGACCCGCGGCAGCGCTTCGCGCAAGGCGAGGGCGTCGGTCAGCTTGCGCAGCACGTGAAACTTCAGGCCGGCAAGGCCCGGGATCGGCGGCAGCAGGGGCGCGGCGCCGGTCGCGAGCAGCATTTTGTCGAATCCGATCCGGCTGCCATCGGCGAGTTCCACCGCGTTCTCGCCCGCGATCACCTTCCGCACCGCGGCGCCGCGCCGGTAGGTCACCTTGTGCTGCGCGAAATAGCCTTCGTCGCGCAGGAACACGCGCTCCGGGTTGGAGCGGCCCGATACGACATAGGGCAGGACCGTGGGCGAATACGGCAGGCTGTCATCCCGTGTAAGCAGCGTGACCTCCTGCTCCGCGTCGTGCAGCCGGATCGCGTGCAGGGCCGACAGTGCCGCGTGACTGGCGCCGACGATCAGGTAATGAGTATGCTGCATGTCAGTGTCCGTTACGAAATGAGGGGATAAATCCCCTCATACTCCCCCAAGTCAAGGCCGTTTCAGTCATTCTGAAACAGCCTCCTAGTCTTTCCCGTTCAGCCACACGGTCTCGGCCGCGTGGCCGTCGCGCGCGAGTTCCCTGGTGCGGCCGATGACGCGCTCGAAGTGCGACACGGTGAGGTCAGCCCCGGCGAGCCCGCCGATGAAACTCATCGCCGGAATGCGCCTGGGCGCGGAATACATGGCGGTGATGGCGTCCTGGAACAGCGGTCCGCAGTTCCAGCCGAACGACACCGAGCGGTCGACCGCGCCGAAGGCCTGCACGTCGGCGAGCGCAGCCACGAGCGCCTGCGCCGGGAACGGGCGATAGGTTTTCACTTTCACCAGGCCGACTTTTTCGCCGCGCGCACGCGCTTCGTCCACTGCATCCTTAGCCGCGCCGGTCATGCTGCCGATGGTGACGATGGCGTAGTCGGCGCCGTCCATGCAATAGGACTCGACCAAGGGCGCGTGGTAGCGGCCGAAGCGCCGCCCCCAATCCTCGTGCGCGTCGCTGATGACCCGGAGCGCGTTCTGCGTGCCGGCGCACTGACCTTTGCGGTAGCGCGCGAAAGTGGCCGGGCCGGGGCCGCCGGCGCCGCCGGTGAGCGGATCGACCGCCATCGGGCGCTGCGGATCGAGAGCTACATGCCAGTTGACGTTCTTTTCGCCGAGGAAGGCGCTGACCTCCTCCTGGTCCGGGAGTTCGCAGCGCGCCGCGCCGAAGGACAGGTAGTTGCCGTCGTGGCAGACGTTTACTGGCAGCATCACGTCGTGGTCCTCGGCGATCCTGTAGGCCATGATGGTGGTGTCGAGCACCTCTTGCACCGACTCGCAGTACATTTGCACCCAGCCGACTTCGCGCACCGACATCGCGTCCTGGTGCCCGCCCCAGACGCTTTGCGGCGTGAGTGTGTCGCGGGTGACGATGGTCATCACCAGCGGCAGGCGCAGGCCCGGCGTGCGCAGATAGGGCTCGAACATGAAGGCGAGCCCCGGCCCGCAGCTCGCGGTGTAGGTGCGCGCACCGGCGAGGCAGGCGCCCTGCAGCACCGATAGCACCGAATGCTCGCCTTCCACGTCGACGATTTCGGCGCCGAGGCGCCCGTCGGCGATGAATTTCGCCAGGTACTCGACCAGCGAGGATTGCGGCGTGATCGGATACACCGCGACCATGTCCACGTTGGCGAGCGACACCGCCCAAGCCGCCGCTTCGTTGCCGTCGCAGACGATGAGTTTCGACTTCGGCTTGAGGATTGCGCTCATTACGCGGCCTCCTCGATCATCGCTATGGCGCGCTGCGGACACTCGGTGGCGCAGATGCCGCAGCCTTTGCAGGTCTTCAGATTGAAATCGAACCAGGCGGACCGCTCGATGACGCATTGCACCGGGCAGTAGAGCCAGCATACGGCGCATTTGACGCACTTCGCGCGGTCGACCACCGGACGCATGCTGCGCCAGTCGCCCGGCAGCATCGGCGTGGGTTCGGTCGCGATCGGGCACAGGTCGTCCGGGATCGTCGACGCATCGAACATCTTGTAGGCTTGTTGTTTCATGCTGCCGCCATTCTCTCTACGTGGTGCACCTGCGTCGATTCGTAGCCGCGTTCGAGCGCAGCCATATTCTGCTTCAGTCCGGCATCGCGAAAATCCGACTTCTGGATCGCCGCCTGCAGCGAATCCAGGGAAACCAAGCCCGTGGTACGCGCGAATGCGCCGAGCATGATGGTGTTGGTGATTGAACGTTTGAAAATGTCGAGCGCGATCGAAACCGCATCGCACAGTCCAACGGTCGCGACCCGCGGCGGCAGCCGCATTTCGCCGAGCGGTTTGGACGTGGTCTGCACCAGCACCGCCCCGTCCTTGATACCCTCGAATATGTTCACCGCGCGCGCCACCGTGGGATCGATGCACAGGACGCAGTCCGGATGGTAGATATTCGTCATCTGGCGGATCGCGCGCTCGCCGAAGCGCAGGAAGCTCGCCACCGGCGCGCCGCGGCGCTCGAAGCCGAACGAGGGCACGGCGACGACGAACTTGCCCTCCTGCACCAGCGCGGTGGCGAGGATGCCCCCCGCCAGCACCGCGCCTTGACCGCCGCGGCCGTGGATGCGGATTTCGTACATGGTTTCTCCTCTTGGTGCTCGCCTCTGCGTGAGCCCGGGCAAGCCCCCCCTTCGCGACGAAGGTTAGGCGCGGTGCCAACATTTGTCAAATTGATGCAGTATATGATATACATACCGCATATGAATATGATGGATCTCGATCTGAACCTGCTGCGCGCCTTCAACGCGATTGCGACCGAGGGCAGCGTGACGATTGCCGGCGAGCGCATCGGCTTGTCGCAGCCGGCAATGAGCAATGCGCTATCGCGCCTGCGCCAGTGGTTCGGCGATCCGTTGTTCGTGCGCACGCCGCGCGGCATGCGCCCGACGCCGTTCGCGCAGCAGCTGGCGCAGCCGGTGCGCGAGGCGCTGCGCCTGATCCAGGGTGCGCTCCAGCAGCACGCCGGTTTCGAGCCGGGCAGTTCGAGCAATGCCTTTCGCTTCCACATGTCGGACATCGGTGAGATGGTGTTCTTGCCCGGCCTGCTCGAGCGAGTCAAGCGCGAAGCGCCCGGGGTCAAGATAGAGGTGGTGCGGATTCCGATCAAGGATGTGCACGCGGCGCTGGAGTCGGGCGAGCTCGACCTGGCGATCGGATTCCTGCCCGGCCTGACGACGGGCATGCGCCAGCAGTCGCTATTCCGCGATCACTACGTATGCATGCTGCGCGCCGAGCATCCGGTCGTCGGCGCCAAGATCAGCGCGAAACAGTTCCGCGAGGCGTCCCACGTGCTGGTGTCCTACGCCGGCACCGGCCACCAGGTGATTGAAGAGACTTTTGTCGCGCAGGGACTGGGCGCGCGCATTGCGGCGCGTGTGCCGCATTTTCTGGTGGTGCCGATGATCCTCGCGCGCACCGACCTGATCGTCACCGTCCCGTCGCGCGTCGCCGCCATTTTCGCGCAGACGGGCAATTTCAAGATACTGCCTCTGCCGCTGCGCATGCCAAGTTTCGAAGTGCGGCTGCACTGGCACCAGCGTTTCAACCAGGACCCGGCCAACCGCTGGCTGCGCGAGGTGATGACCGACTTGTACGCCGAGCTGGCTTAGGGCGGCCGGTTCCGGACGCATGACCGACGGGGGCCCGTTGCGCGAGTCTGCCAGCGATACGTGCTTCGTGTATTAAATTTCCCCGCGCTTGAACAGCGGCTTGATCCAGGCGATCAGCGGGGGCGCGACCAGGACGATCGCGCCGACCGCAAAGATGGTTCCGGAAATCGGACGGTTCAGGAACACCGACAGGTCGCCGCGACTGATCATCATCGTTTCGCGGAAACTTCTTTCCATCATCGGGCCGAGGACCAGGGCCAGCACCAGCGGGGCCAGGTCGTAGTTCAGCCGCCGCAGGAAGTAGCCCAGCAGGCCGAAGCCTATCATCAGCCAGATATCGAGCATCGAATTGTTGACTGAGTACACGCCCACCAGGCACAGCACCAGAACGATGGGCATGAGCAGATGCAGAGGCGTGCGGATAATGTTTGCAAACACGCCAACCAGGGGCAGGTTGAACACGAGCAGCATGAAATTGCCGATGTACATGCTGGCGATGACACCCCAGAACAGGTCCGGCTTCTCGGTCATCAGCAGGGGGCCGGGATTGATGCCATGGATCAGCAGCACCGCCATTACCACGGCCATCGCCGGGGTGAAGGGTATGCCCAGCGCCATCAAGGGGACGTAGGCGGCACCGACCGAGGCGTTGTTGGCCGCTTCGGGGCCGGCCACGCCTTCGATCGCGCCCTTGCCGAACTCGCCGTGCTTGTCGAGCTTGCGCTCCACCGAATAGGAAACCATGGTCGAGATGACCGGGGAGGGGCCGGGTATGAGGCCGACGAAAAAGCCGATGAACGACCCCCGGATCATGGGCCAGAACGAGCGCTTCCATTCAACGAAGGTCGGCCAGAGCTCGCGGAAACGGACTTTCTGGAGCTGTACCTTCCCCATCGCTTGTTCGGCGGTGACCAGCACCTCGGAGATGCCGAACAGCCCCATGGCGACGGGGAGGAAATCGATGCCCTGGGCGAGGAGCGGCTGGTGAAAGGTGTAGCGCATATAACCGGCGACGGTCTCCATGCCGACCGTTCCGAGGGCGAGTCCGAGGGCGATCATCAACAGCGATTTGAGCAGGTTCCCGCCGGTGAGCCGCGACATGATCACCAGCCCGACCAGGGCGACAGCCAGATACTCGGCAGGCCCGAACTTGAGGGCCGCCATCGCCAGCGTGGGGGCGAGGAAGCTCAGGCCGATCAGGCTGATGGTCCCGGCGGCGAAGGAGCCGACGGCGGCGACCGCGAGCGCCGCGCCGGCGCGTCCCCGGCGGGCCATCTGGTAGCCTTCGATCACCGTGATCACGGAGGCGGCCTCGCCCGGGATGTTGAGCAGTATGGAGGTGGTCGAGCCGCCGTACATCGCGCCGAAGTAGATGCCCGCGAACAGAATCATGCCGGCGACCGGATCGAAACCGTAAGTCAGCGAAAGGAGCAGCGCCATCGCCCCCAGTGGGCCTAGGCCCGGCAGGATGCCGACGATGGTGCCGATCACCGCCCCGAGAAATCCGAACAGCAGGTTCATCGGCGTCAATGCCACCGAAAAGCCGTGTATGAGCCCGCTGAAGAGGTCCATGCCCTGTCCGCCTATCCAAGCATCTCTTCAAGTATGCCCAGCGGCAGGGCAAGCTTGAGCCAGACAACAAAGGCCACGTACGAGAGGCTAGCGATGATGGCCGCCATCGCCAGCGTGGGCAGCCACTTGCGGTAGCCGAAGATACGGATCGCAAGCGCGAGGAAGGCGCAGACGGCGAGCGGAAAGCCGAGCGGTTTGAGCACGAAGATGTAGCCGATCAGCAGCGCCGTCAACTGCACGGTCTTGGCTACGTTGCGCTCCTCCGCTGCAACCGGAACCTCGTTGGGAAGGGAGAGGGCCGCCGCATCCTTGCCGCGCACCCGCGGCAGGAGTTCCTGGAGCAGGCAGCCCAGCGCCGTGGCGATGAGAAATACGCCGATGACCATGGGGAAGAGCCCGGGGCCCGGGTAGGCAAGGCTGCCCCGTGGCATGTTCATGGCCATGCTCCCGTAGACCAGGCCGACGGCAAGCATCAGTCCCGCGAAGACAATAGACCCGATATTCATGTGAGCGCCTCGGTGGCTGCGGGGCCTTTTGCCGAATTATCGACATGGCCCCGCAGAGATCGATTCAAAACGAGGAGACGCGCCCCCACGTCCTGTGCGTGCGAAGGCGCTATTTTTTTGGAGCGGCGGCGTTCGGCGACTTCCCGTACTTGTCCCAGAGGGGTCTATACACCGTGTCCAGCGATTTCATGTAAGCGGCGTATTCCTCCGGTCCCTGGTAATCGTAGGGAAAGGCCGTCTGCAGCGCATTGGCCTTGAATTCCTCCGTGCTCATCACCTGTTTGACCGCGTTCGCAAATTTGTCGATGACGGCCTTGGGCGTGCCCTTGGGCATGGCGAATCCGCGCGACGAGCCGCTGGTGAAGTTGTACCCCAGTTCCTTGAAGGTGGGAACATCGGGAACGATGGGTGAACGTTTGTCGGACATGATCGCCAGCGCCCGCAGCTTGCCCGCCCGCATCTGCGAGTAGACGATGCCCAGGTTATTGGAGGTGGCATCGACGTGGCCGGCCAGGGCGGCCTGCCAGGAGGGGCCGTCACCCGCGAACGGGACGATATTGAACTTGATCTGTGCCGCGCCTTCGAACTGGTGCATCGCAAACCAGTCGTCGCCTGGGGCCGAGGCCACGCCGACGCTGAACGCGCCCGGTTTTTCCTTCACCGCCTTGATCACGTCGGCCAGCGTCTTATGCGGGCTTTCCGCCCGGACGACGAAAATGCCGGGGTCGGTGACCACGTTGGCGACGAAGGCGAGGTCGGAGACTTTATAGGCGGTTTCGCGGACGTAGGGATTGATCGGAATCATCGGGGTGCAGGAGACGAACACCGTGTAGCCGTCGGGTTTGGACGTCGCCAGTTCAGTGGCGGCGATGTCGCTGCCGGCGCCGGGTTTGTATACCGGGACCAAAGTGGTCTTCAGCAGCTTTTCCAGTGGCGCGCGGACCATGGAGAGCATCACATCGCTCCCCCCGCCAGGCGCGAAACCCATCAGCGTGTTGACCGGCTTGCGCGGATAGTCGGATGCTGCGGACGACGCCTGCGCAAAGACGTTGGTTGCGAGGGCAAGGCTTAGACACGCGGCAACGGCACATCCGGTTCTTCTGAGCATGAAGGTAACTCCTATAGGCTTGGGTTGGAAAGGAAAAATATTGCATCGAATAACGGTGGGCCCGCTTTCCTGCGGGCGTAGTGCGGTCAGTTCAGATGTTCGATGGTGCGCAGGTAGGCTTCGAGCGAGGGCTTCAAGTGGCGCGCGCACACGGCGACGAGCCGAGCGCGATCACCCTTGCCCAGAGCGCGCAGCATCTGTTCGTGTTCGCCGAGCGCGTGCTCGAGGTATTCTTCGGTGACCAGGGTGGTGAGGCGCACCGGGTGCGTGCGCCGCGCAAAATCGGCGATCGCATCGACCAGGGCGTCGTTGCCGCACAGACCAAACACCGCCGCGTGAAACGCGAGATTGGCCCGAAACACCGCGCGCACGTCCTTGGCCGCGACTGCGGCGGCGTGCTCGCGCTGGATTTTTTCGATGGGCGCGAGCCGGCGCGCTTCGACCGGCAGGGGAATCAGACTGGCGCAGTTGGTCTCGAGGATCGCGCGCACGGCGTAGAGTTCGCTCGTCTCCTTCGCGGTGAGGGCGCGCACCTGCGCGCCGCTGTTCGGCTTGCGCAGCACGAAGCCGTCGCGCTCGAGTTCGGCGAGCGCCTGGCGCACGACATGGCGCTTGGCATCGAAGCGCTGCATCAGCTCGTCCTCGACGAGGCGCTCGCGCGGGTGGTACACGCGGAACACGATGTCCTCTTCGACGCGGCGCACGATGTTCTGCACCGGCTGGGCATCGGCCGCCTGCTTGCGCCCTGCGCGGCCGGGCGTCGTGTTGCGCGCTAGCGTGTCCATCTTGCCCCCTGCCTGTGTATCGCTTAAACTGTCGCCAAGATTATCAATAATGCCATCAATTAGCAAGCGCAAGCTGCACCCCGAAACCCGATGGAGACACGGCGATGAGCGGCAACGACAAGGGCCTGCACAAGGGCCTCACCAGCTACGGCGACAGACGCTTCTCGCTGTTTCTGCGCAAGGCTTTCATCAAGGGCGCCGGCTACACCGACGACGCGCTCGACCGGCGCATCGTCGGCATCGTCGACACCGGCAGCGCCTTTAACCCCTGCCACGGCAACAGCGCGCAGTTGATCGAGGCGGTGAAGCGCGGCGTGATGCTCGCCGGCGGCCTGCCCATGGATTTCCCGGTCATCTCGATTCACGAGAGCTTCGCCTCGCCCACGTCGATGTTCCTGCGCAATTTGATGTCGATGGACGTCGAGGAGATGATCCGCGCCCAGCCGATGGACGCGGTGGTGCTGATCGGCGGCTGCGACAAGACCGTGCCGGCGCTGCTGATGGGCGCGGCATCGGCGGGCCTGCCGGCGATCGCGCTGGTGAGCGGTGCCATGCTGACCGGCTCGCACGACGGCGTGCGCGTCGGCGCCTGCACCGATTGCCGCCGCTACTGGGCGCGTTTTCGCGCCCAGGAAATCGACGCCGACGAGGTCGCGCGGGTGAACAACCAACTGGTGGCGAGCATCGGTTTCTGCTCGGTGATGGGCACCGCCAGCACCATGGCCTGCGTCACCGAGGCGCTGGGCATGATGCTGCCGGGCGGGGCCTCGCCGCCCGCGGTGACCGCGGATCGCATCCGCATCGCCGAGAACAGCGGCGCCACCGCCGTGGAGATGGCCAAGTCGCAGCTTCTGCCCGCGCGCATCATGAGCGCCAAGGCGTTCGAGAATGCGCTGCGCGTGCTGCTCGCCATCGGCGGCTCCACCAACGGGATCATCCATCTCACCGCCATCGCAGGACGTCTGGGCATCGATCTCGACCTGGATCGCCTCGACGCGCTCGGGCGCGACACGCCGGTGCTGGTCGACTTGAAGCCCTCGGGGCTTTACTACATGGAGGATTTCCATAAGGCGGGCGGCATGCCGGCGCTGCTGCGCGAGCTGCGGCCGCTGCTGCACCTCGATGCGCTCACCGTCACCGGGCGCACGCTGGGCGAAGAACTCGATGGCGCCGTCGCCGCTTTTCCGCAGGAGGTGATCCGCGCACTGGCCAATCCGATCTATCCGCAGGGCGGCATCGCCGTGCTGCGCGGCAACCTCGCGCCGAACGGGGCGCTCGTCAAGCAATCGGCAGCCGATCCGAAACTGTTCGAGCGCGAGGGCCGCGCAGTGGTGTTCGAATCGCTGGACGATCTCGCCGCGCGCATCGACTCGCCCGAGCTCGACGTCACGGCGGAGGATTTTTTGGTGCTGCAGAATGGCGGGCCGAAGGGCGGCTACGCCATGCCCGAGGCCGGCTACCTGCCGATCCCGACGAAGCTGTCGCGCGCCGGCGTAAAAGACATGGTGCGCATATCGGATGCGCGCATGAGCGGTACCGCTTTCGGCACCATCGTGCTGCATGTCTCGCCGGAGTCCGCCATCGGCGGTCCGCTCGCGCTGGTGAAGAACGGCGACCGCATCCGCCTGTCGGTGTCCGGGCGCAAGCTCGAGCTGCTGGTGGACGAAGCCGAACTCGCGCGACGGCGCGCCGCGCACCGGCCGCGCGCTGTCGCGGCCGAGCGCGGCTACGCCAAGCTGTACATGAAGAGCGTGCTGCAGGCCGAGGACGGCTGCGATTTCGATTTTCTGAGAAAAGCCTAGAACTTGCCGCAAAGCGCAGCTTGCGGAATTCAGCGAAAATTGGCGCCCTCCTTGTCTAAGCCAGCACAACGCAAACTGGAGAATTGAGCATGACCCAACGCATCACCGGCGTACTGTCCCCCGTCGTCACCCCGTTCAAGTCCGACCTGAGCCCCGACAGCGAGCGCTTCGTGCGTCAGTGCAAGTGGCTGGTCGCGAACCAGGTCGGCCTGGCGGTGTTCGGCACCAATTCGGAGGCCAATTCGCTCGCCGCCGGCGAGCGCATGGAACTGCTGGAGAAGCTGGTCGAAGCCGGCATACCGCCCGAACGCATGATGCCCGGCACCGGCTGCTGCGCGCTCACCGACTCGGTGCGTCTCACGGCGCATGCGGTGAAGCTCGGCTGCGCCGGCGCGCTGATGCTGCCGCCGTTCTACTACAAGGGCGTGTCCGACGAGGGCCTCTACCGCAATTACGCCGAGATCGTCGAGCGCGTGGGCGACGCGCGCCTGCAGATCTATCTGTATCACATTCCGCAGGTGAGCCAGGTGCCGATCAGCCTGAAACTGATCGAGCGCCTGCTCAGGGCCTACCCGAAGAACATCGCCGGCACCAAGGATTCGTCGGGCGACTGGAACAACACCAAGGCGACGCTGGACAACTTCGCGAAGGAGGGCTTCGACGTGTTCCCCGGCAGCGAAACCTTCCTGCTCGCGGGAATGCGCCACGGCGGCAAGGGCTGCATCAGCGCCACCGCCAACGTCAATCCGGCGGCGATCCATAATCTGTACGCGAACTGGCAATCCGCCGATGCCGACCAATTGCAGGCGGGACTGGACCGGGTGCGCGGCATTTTCCAGAAATATCCCATGATTCCGGCGATGAAGCAGGCGATCGCGCACTGGAGCGGGCATGCGGCCTGGGCCACGGTGCGCCCGCCGCTGGTCGAGGTGAGCGCCGATCAGTCGCAGGCGCTCATCGCCGATCTGGAGCAGGCCGGATTTTCAATGCCCGGTTTGAAGGGCTGATAGGGCCTACTCGAGCTTTGCGCCCTTCTCGACGAGCAACGCGCGCAGCATCGAGCGATGGCAATGCGCCTCGTCTTCGCAATAGCAGCCGACGGAGAAGTTCGCGTGCTGCGACAGCGCCGCGAGGACGTCGAGCGCGCGGCTATTCTCCGGTGTCGCCATCTCGGCGCGGTATTTCTTCAGGAAGGCGAGCCAGTCGCGCGGCGTCGCGGCAGCCTGCCCCGCCTTCATGGTCGCCACGCTGGGCGCGAGGTTCGGAAACCATACGTCGTACCAGTTCTGCGCGGCGAAGGCAGCTTTGGGTACGCCCCGCGGCGGACGCCGGACCGTGCCGATGCGGGTTCCTTCGTCTTTGACTCTTGGACTTCCTAGCCTGACTACGCGTACGCTCATTTGCGCCTTCCGGGCCTGCGCTCGAATTTCGAATCGGCATTCGACACGGCGCCCGTGCTTGCGCCATTGTCTTCCCGTCCTTTTGGCCGCGCAAGCCGATCAAGCCCCTGAAGCCGGGCGACCCTCTGCTTACTTGCCAAATTCGGCAAGCAGATATCGCGGAATTGAAGGCCTGCGGAATTGAAGGCCGCAAGCGGATTGCGGTATTTTAATATCCAAGCTTGTCGGCGGCATCGCAGGGCCGCCCTGCGTGCAGGCCGCATCGGCGGCTCAGCGGCTGACCCGGTTTCTCCCCGCTTCCTTCGCCCGGTACAGCGCCCGGTCGGCGGCGCGCAGGACCTCGGCGGGCGTCGTGCCTTGCTCGTCCGGCTCGGCGATGCCGATGCTCACCGTCACCGACAGCGTCTTCTCGGGCGAGCGCAGGTGGCGCAGCCGGGTCCCGGCCTCGGGGTCTTTCGGGCGGTCGTCCCTGCGTACCGCCATCTGGTAGGCGGCGATGTCTGCGCGGAGCGTTTCGACCAGGGGCAAGGCCGCAGCCAGCCTCAGTTCGGGAAACAATAGGCAGAACTCCTCGCCGCCATAGCGGTAGGCCGTGCCGCCGCCTGTCGTCCGCGCCAGGCGGCTGCCCACCAGCCTGAGCACCTGGTCGCCGATGTCGTGGCCGTGGGTGTCGTTGAATTTCTTGAAATGGTCCACGTCGAGCATGGCGATCGCGTGCACCGGACCGAGACCGTGCAGTCGCTCTTCCAACGCGCGGCGGCTGGGCAGGCCCGTCAGCTCGTCGCGGAACGCGAGGCGGTGGGACTCCTGCAGCAACGACACCAGCAGGATGACCCCCGCCGCCATGACGAATGCGCCGAACGCACCGGGTGCATCCGCCCACTCGCAGGCGATGAAGAATGCCACCAGCGCGGCCGCGTGGCCGATGTCGAGCGGGCGCGTTTCCGTTGCCGGGCCCCGCGGCCGTGCCCGGGCCGCGGCGGCGATGAAAGCGGCGGCGAACAGCAGCCGGCCCAGCAACGGCGTCGGCGGGGATCTGAACAGCCAGTGCTCGATCAGGTCCTGCCACGCCGTGCCGGACACGCTGGAGCGGCCGGCGCTCGCAATCCAGGCGACGAACAGGATTTCCGCCACGGCGAGCATGAGCCAGCGATAGTTGAAATGGTGGGATACGCCGCGCTCCGGAAAAACCAGCGCCAGCAGGAAGTTGAGCGGAACCAGAATCGCCGCTGCGGCGAACACCGCGCGCGCGGCGAAACTGGCGGCGCCGAACTCGAGCGCGAGGCTGTAGCCGGCAAAGGCGGCGAGCAGCGACGCAAGCCCGATGAATGCGCGGCCGCGATTGAACCACACCCCCATGGCGGTCCCCAGCAGCAGTACCAGAAAGGGCCCCAGCGATTTCAAGCCGGAGAGGGAAGGGGGCAGTGCCGGGCCGGCGGCGAGCGCGAGCCCCGCGGCCAGCAGGATCGCGGCCGGCGCGAGCACCGGCCGCAGGTTGCGCGGGAGCGAGAGGTTCAACGGCACACGCGGCGTGCGGCTTCGGGCGTGCCGGTTGTTTCCATCATGCCTTGCCGATCGTTGGAGTGCTTGTTCTGCGCCACATGGTACACCGCCGGCGCGCGCGCGGGGGCGCTCGGCCGTGTTCGCCCTTGGAACGCAAGCCCGTGCGTCGCGCTTCGTGTCCGCACCCGTTTCCGGCGGTTTCCCGCAAGCGCCCCTCAGGCAGGATGCTTCACCCGGAACCATGCCGCGTACAGCGCCGGCACGAACATCAGCGTCAGCACCGTCGCGACGATGAGCCCGCCCATGATCGCGTAGGCCATCGGGCCCCACAGCACGCTGCGCGCGAGCGGGATCATCGCCAGCACCGCGGCGGCGGCGGTGAGCACGATGGGGCGAAAGCGCCTGACCGCCGCCTCGCGGATGGCGATCCACTGCGGCTGGCCTGCCGCGATGTCGCGCTCGATCTGGTCGACCAGGATCACCGCGTTGCGCATGATCATGCCGGCAAGGGCGATGACGCCGAGCAGCGCGACGAAACCGAAGGGCTGGCGGAACACGAGCAGCGCGAACGCCACGCCGACCACGCCGAGCGGCGCGGTGAGCACCACCATGAAGGTGCGCGAAAAGCTCTTCAGCTGCAGCATCAGCATGCCGAGGATCACCACCACCAGCAGCGGCATGCCGGCGGCGATCGAGCTCTCCGCCTTGAGGTTCTCTTCCCAGGCGCCGCCGATCTCGATGCGGTAGCCGGCCGGCAGCGTGGCGCGGATTTCATCCAGCGTGCGGTCGATGGCGGCGCTTATGTCGGGCGCTTGCACGCCGTCTTCGATATCGGCGCGCACGGTCAGCGTCAGCGCGCGCGCGCGCCGCCAGATGATGGGCTCTTCCATTACCGTGCCGATCGCCGCCACCTGCTCCAGCGGCACGGCGCGGCCGCTGGCGGTGAGCACGCTCGTCTCGGTCAGCGCCTCGAGCGTGCCCCGCTCCGCGGCCGGCGCGCGCAGCAGCACCTCGATCAGCCGGTCGTTCTCGCGATACAGGCCGAGCGGCACGCCGCTGATCACCGCGGCGGTCGAGCGCGTCGCGCTCCGCGAACTGACGCCGAGCGCGCGCGCTTTTTCCTGGTCGAGCTCGACGCGCAGCGCGAGCACGCGGTCGCCCCAGTCGAAATTGACGTCGTGGGTGTGCGCATTGGCCTTGACGTGCTCGGCGACCTGCCCGGCGATGGCTTTCAACTGCGCCGTGTCCGCGCCAATGACGCGGAACTGCACCGGGTAATTCACCGGCGGGCCGAGGGGGACGCGGTTGACGCGGCCGCGGATGCCGGGGAAATCGTTGTCCAGAGTCCTGCGCAGGCGCTCGACCACGCGCTCGCGCCCGGCGAGGTCGCGGGTGAGCACCACCAGCTGCGCGAAGTTGGCGCGGAATAGCTGCTGGTCGAGCGACAGGAAAAAGCGCGGCGAGCCGTTGCCGACGTAGGTGACGTAGGTCGCGACATCGGGGTCTTTGGCAAGCAGCGTCTCGACCCGCGCCGCCTCCCGTTCGGTCGCCTTGATCGAGCTGCCCTCGGGCAGCCACAGTTCGACCATCACTTCGATGCGGTTCGACGAGGGGAAAAACTGCTTTTCGGTGAGTCCCATGCCGAGCACGCCGAGCGCGAACGACAGCGCGGTGGCGGCGATCACCGTCTTGCGCTGCGCGATGCACCAGTCGATGACCGCGCGCAGTCTCGCGTAAAACGGCTTGTCGTACACGTCGCGCAGGCCTTCCTCGGCCTTGTGCTCCTTGAGCAGATAGGAGCCGATGAACGGCGTGGCGATGACTGCCGCGAACCAGGAAATGAGCAGCGCCATGGTGGTCACGGCGAAAATGCCGAAGGTGTATTCGCCGGTGGTCGATTTGGCGGTGGCGATCGGCAGGAAGCCCGCGGTGGTGACGATGGTGCCCGATAGCATCGGGAAGGCGGTCGAAGAATAGGCGAACGTCGCCGCGCGCAGCATGTCGAATCCCTCCTCGAGCTTGCGCGCCATCATCTCGACGGCGATCATCGCGTCGTCGACCAGCAGGCCGAGCGAGATGATCAGCGCGCCCGTCGATATGCGGTGCAGGTCGATGCCGAAGAAGCGCATGGCGAGAAAGGTCGCCGCCAGCACCAGCGGGATGGTAAGCGCGACCACCAGCCCGGTGCGCATGCCGAGCGACAGGAAGGACACGACCAGAACGATCGCCACCGCCTCGAGCAGAGAGGCCATGAACTCGCCCACTGCATTCTTCACCACCGCCGGCTGGTCGGATACCTGCTCGAACTCGATGCCGGCCGGCAGGCCGGCCCTGACGCGTGCCATGCCGGTTTTCAGATCGCTGCCGAGCTGCAATACGTCCCCATTGGAAACCATGGACACCGCGAGCGCGATCGCCTCCCTGCCGCGAAAGCGCATCTTCGCCACCGGCGGATCGGCGTAAGCGCGGGTCACCGTGGCGATGTCGCCCAGGCGCAGGGTCTGCGCGCCGGTCGGCCCGGCCGCGCGCAGCAGCAGCCCGGAGACCGCGGCGACCGAGTCGAGCTGGCCGCTTACGCGCAGGGCAACCGAGCTGTCCTGCGTCTCGACGCTGCCCGGGCTGACGATCGCGTTCTGCGCGGCGAGCGCCTGGGCGATGAGCGCCGGGTCGATGCCCAGGCTCGCCAGCTTCTTGGTCGAGAGTTCAATGTAGATCTTGTCGTCCTGCACGCCAATTAGCTCTATTTTCGCCACGTTGGGCAGGCGCAGCAGTTCCTGGCGCACGCGCTCGACGTAGTCGCGCAGCTCCGAATGGGTGAAGCCGTCGGCCGTGAACGCGTAGATCGAGCCGAACACGTCGCCGAACTCGTCGTTGAAGAACGGGCCGATGACCTCGGCCGGCAGGGTCGCGCGGATATCGCCGACTTTCTTGCGCACTTGGTACCAGATGCCGGGCACGTCCTTCGGCGCGGCCGTGTCCTGCAACTCGAGGATGATCAGCGATTCGCCCGGCTTGGAGTAGCTGCGCGTGAACTTGTAGTAGGGCGTCTCCTGCAGTTTCTTTTCAATGCGGTCGGTGACCTGCCGGTCGACCTGCTCCGCGGTCGCGCCCGGCCACAGCGTGCGGATCACCATCGCGCGAAAGGCGAAGTCCGGGTCTTCGCGCTGGCCGAGCTTGAAATACGCGCCGATCCCGCCGATGGCGATGGCGAGCAGGAAGAACAGCGTCAGCTCGCGATACTTGAGCGCCGCGGCGGACAGGTTGAACGCGTTCTGATCCATGCCTTCGGCCTATTTGCCGTCGAGCATCCGCACGCGCTCGCCGGCGCTCAGCAGTTGCGCGCCGGCGACGACCACGGCGTCGCCCGGCTTGAGACCGGTGTCGATCAGCACGCGCTCGCCGGCCAGGCCGCCGGTCTTCACCGGCTGCAGCCGCACGCTGCCGCCGGCGTCCACCAGCCACACGTTCGGCGTGTCGCCCTTGGAGTAGATTGCCGCCACCGGCAATTCGATGCGCGAATCGCGCGCGGCGCTGAGCACGGCAACGCGCGCGCTCATGCCCAGCTCGACGTCCTCGCCCGCCTGCATCACGGTGATGCGCGCCGCGTAGGTGCGCGTCGCCGGATCGGCCGCCGGCGACAGCTCGCGCAGGCGGCCTGCCCAGCGGCGCGCCCCGAGCGCGTTCAGCGTGACAGTGAATTCGCTCGCGCCGGCGAGCAGCTCGCGTTGCGATTCGGGCACCGCGATCGCGATTTCCCGGTCGCCCGGCCGCGCCAGCCGCGCCACGGTCTGCCCGGCGCCGACCACCTGGCCGGTTTCGGCCTCGATCGCGGTGATGACGCCGGCGGTGTCCGCGGCGAGCAGCGCGTAGCCCGACTGATTGGCCGCCTGGCGCGCCTGCGCCTGCGCGGCGTCGAGACGCGCCGCCGCGGTGTCGTACAGGCTCTGGCGGCGTTCCAGTTCCGCCTGGCTGATGAAATTCCTCGTTCGCAGCTCGCGATAGCGCGCCAGATCGGCTGCCGCGAGGATCTTGTCGGCCTGGAACTGCGCCACCTGCGCCCTCGCGCCCGCAGCCGCCAGTTCGAGATCGTTCGCGTCGAGGCGCGCAATCGCCTGGCCGGAACGCACCCGGCTGCCGACCTCGACCAGGCGCTCGACGATTTTGCCGGGGACGCGAAAGCCGAGCCGCGTCTCGTAGCGCGGGCGGACCTCACCGGGAAATTCGACCGTGCGCGTGCGCTCGACCGGACCGACTTTGAGCACGCGCACCAGGCGCACTTCCTCCGGTTTGGGCGTTGGCGCCTTGCCGCAGGCCGTGACGGCGAGCGCCGCCAGGGCGAGAGTTCCCGCGCATACCAGTTTCATGTAAGCCTCGCTTTCCGCATTGCGCGCCGCGTGGCGCCTTCCCACAGGTTGACCAGGGCGGTGGTCAGTTGCTTCTCGAAATCGATCCTGAATACGCGCATCTCCGGCAGCGCCATTGCCTGCGCGAGGCACTCGGGCGGTTCGGCGATCTGCCACAGGCCGAGCATGAGGCCGTAGCTCGCCATGAGCAGCGTCACCCCCTGGCCGCGCGGGAGCCGCGGATAGAGCTCTTCGACGCGCGCGCCCAGGAGGCCGAGCCGCGCGCCGACGGCGCGCTTGAACGCGAGCGCGATTGCGACGCCGATGTTCGTCTCCAGCATGCTGCGGCAGGTGGCCGCGAGCGGCAGGAACTCGGGGTGGTCCTTCAAATGGCGTACGACCGCGCGTGCGATCCGCCGCGGGTCCGCTTTCGGCGCGGCGAGCGTGCGTTCGAGCACATCGAACAGGCGCTGGGCGCGTTCGGCGTGGACCGCCAGCAGCACCTCCTCGCGCGTGCCGAAGTACAGGTAGACGGTGCCCTTGGCGAGGCCGGCGCGCCGCGCCAGCGCCTCGACCGAAAACACCCCGAGCGGCGCCTCGCGCAACAGGCCGACGGCTGCGTCGAGGATGGCGGCGCGCCGTTCGCTCTTTGCCTCGGGGGCGGTGGCGCGGCGGCGCACGGGCGCGGTGCGCTTCGCGCCAGTTGAAACGGGAGGCATGGTTTCAGGGAACTCTTAATGACCGGTAGTCAGTTAGAATAAAGCCTAAATGACCGCCGGTCAATTGTCAAGGTCCCCGCGGAGGTGTGGCTAGCGCTTTTCCACCGCGGTGTACGCCGGCGCCGGCCGCGAGGGGTAATCCTGGGCGCAGGCGGGGGAGACACCGAAGCACGCCAGGCAGGGGCCCAGCGCCAGGACAATGCCGCGCGCGTAGCGGTTGAAACGAGCCGTCGCCATTTTTTTCATGCGCAATTCTACCTTCTGTTACGCTTTTTGCGGCGCGGTAAGTTCATTCAGGACCAGCGCGATGATCACCACCGCGCCGCCGGCGAGCGTGGCCAGCGCCGGCGCTTCGCCCGCGCCCAGCCAGGCCCACAGCGGTCCGAGCACCACTTCGAGCAGGGCCAGCAAGGCGATTTCCGACGCCGACAGATGCCGGCTCGCGCGCACCATCAGCATGCAGGGCAGCCCCAACTGCAGGCAGCCGAGCGCGGCGAGCAGCATGAGGTCGTGCGCGTTCGCGCGCAGCGGCAGCGCGTAGGGCAGGGTGAGGATGGCGGAGAATACCGCGCCCAGGAACACGGCTGGAATCAGGTCCACGGACCGGCCGGCGTGCTTGAGCGTGACCATGTTCACCGCCGCGGCCAGCGGCACGGCGAGTGCGATCAGCATTCCGGCGAGGTGGCGCGGCTCGCCGCCGGCGAAGCCAGCGCCGAACATCCACAGCATGCCGGCGATGGCGAGCGCGATCGCCGCCCAGGTGCGCTGCGCGATCGGCTCGCGCAGCACCGCGCGCGCGAGCAGCGCCGCGACCAGCGGCGTGATGCTGTTGACGATCAGGGTGTTCGCGGTGGTGGTGGTCATCAGCGCGAGCATGAAGGCGACGAACATGATGGCCCACATCGCGCCGGACAGGATGCCGTAGCCGCCGGTCGCGCGCACCGCCGCCCACGCGCCGCGTCCGCGGGTGAAGAGCAGCGCCGCGAGCACGAAGGCGCCGGCAAACAGGCTGCGCCAGAAGGTCACTTCCCAGCGCCCGGCGAAGTCCAGTTGCCGCGTGACCACGCCGGCGATGCTCCACAGCGTCGCCGCGGCGACCATCAGCGCGATCGCGCGGTGGTGCGCGCGCGGTTCGGGTTCGTTCATCGCGCGGGGAGTCCCGCAAGGAAGCGTTCGATCTCTGCGGCGAGCCCGGGCGTTTCGCTGTCGACGAATTCATGGCGGGCGCGGATCACCGGCTTGTCGAGAGTGATCAAAGCGGCCAAATCGATCGGCGTCGCGGCGACCACCAGCTCGACTTCGTGCGCGCGGATCAGCGCTTCGAGTGCGGCTTCGGGCTCGATCGCAATGCCCCCGGGATAGAGCGCGCCCGCGAGCGCGGCGGGATAGCGGCGCCCGGCGATGCCGGGGATTTGCGCAGCGGTGAAAGCCACGACCTCGAATGCCGGATCGTCGCGATAGACGACGTTGAAGTTGTGGAAATCGCGGCCCGCCGCGCCCATGATCAGGATGCGCGTGCGATAAGTATTGCTCATGCCGCCGCCTCCATTCCCGACTTAATTGCACTGCGCCCGCTCAGAAATTCGGCCAGCACGCGCGCCGTGTGCGAGCGCGCAGGCGCGCGCGCGAGCATGGCAGGCGTCCCCTGGGCGGCGATGCGTCCGCCCTCATCGCCGCCCTCGGGGCCGAGGTCGATGATCCAGTCGGCGTCGGCGATGATGTCCAGGTTGTGCTCGATCACCACCACCGTATTGCCGGCATCGACCAGGCGGTGCAGCACGCGGATCAGTTTTTCCACGTCGGCCATGTGCAGACCGACCGTGGGTTCGTCGAGCACGTAGAGCGCGTGGCTTTCCGCGCCGGCGCGGCCCGGGCGCGCTGCCGCATTGCCTTTGGCATCGATTCTGACCTTGAATAGCTCGGTGACGAGCTTGATCCGCTGCGCCTCGCCGCCGGAGAGCGTCGGGCTCTGCTGCCCCAGGGTGAGGTAACCCAGGCCCACGTCCTGCAGCAGGCGCAGCGCGTGGTGAGTGGACGGATGCGCGGAAAAGAACCCCACCGCCTCGTCCACGTTCATCGCCAGGACGTCGCCGATCGATTTTTGCTTGAAGCGCACCGCCAGCGTTTCCGGGCCAAAACGGAATCCGCGGCAAACGTCGCACAGCACCTTCACGTCTGGAAGAAAACTCATCTCGATGCGTTTTACGCCCTGGCCCTCGCAAGCGGGACAGCGTCCTTCGCCGGTGTTGAAGGAAAAGCGCGCAGGGTTCCAGCCGCGCATGCGCGCCTCGGTGGTATCCGCGAACAGCCTGCGGATCGCATCCCAGAAGCCGACGTAAGTGGCCGGGCAGGAGCGCGGCGTCTTGCCGATCGGCGTCTGGTCCACTTCGAGCACACGCCCTATCTGTTCCGCGCCGCGCAGTTCGCGGCAGCCCGTGAGTTGAACTTGGGCGCGCTTCTTCGGGGACAGGCGCGTTTGTGCCACCAGGCGCGCGAGGTTGGCATGCAGCACCTCGCGCGCGAGCGTGGATTTGCCGCTGCCGGACACGCCGGTGATCACGCACAAGCGCGCCAGCGGCAGGCGCAAGCGCCTGATGTTCAGGTTGTGCAGATCGGCGCCGACGATTTCCAGCGCCGGAATCGCGGTGCTCACCGCGCGCGGCGCATGCAGGGGATGCCTGAGGGGAGTCTTCAGGAACTGCCCGGTGACCGACTCCGGGTTCGCCATCAGGTCCGCAGCCGAGCCCTGGGCCACCACGCGCCCGCCGCGGCCGCCCGCGCCCGGGCCGAGGTCGAGCACGTGCGCCGCGCGGCGTATGGTGTCCTCGTCGTGCTCCACCACCACCAGGGTGTTGCCCTTGGCCTGAAGCTTTTCCAGCGTGTCGAGCAGCACGCGGTTGTCGCGCGGGTGCAGGCCGATGGTGGGCTCGTCGAGGATGTAGCACACCCCGCGCAGGTTGGAGCCGAGCTGCGCCGCCAGGCGGATGCGCTGCGCCTCGCCGCCGGAAAGCGTGGGCGCGGCGCGCGCCAGCGCCAGGTAGCCGAGGCCGACTTCGTCGAGGAAACTCAAACGCGATTTCAATTCCGCCACCAGGTCGCGCGCGATCTCGGCTTCGCGCCCGCCGGTCTCAAGCGCGCGGAAGAACGTGCCCAGCTGCGCGACCGGCAGCGCGACCAGATCGGCGATCGAGCGCTGGCGGTAGCGCACCGCGAGCGCTTCGGCATTGAGCCGTCGCCCCGAGCAGGCGGGGCAGGATACATCGCCTTCCTGTTCGTCGAGGAAGCTGTCCAGGCGCTGGTCCTCCTGCTCGCGGCTGACGTTGCGGCCGTCGTTATTCCTTCGCGCGTCGTAATCCGGTTCCTGGTAACCGGAAATCTTCACGCCGGTGCCCAGGCATGCCTCGCACCAGCCATGCTTGGAGTTGAACGAGAACAGGCGCGGGTCCAGTTCGGGGAAGCTGCGCGCGCAGAACGGGCAGGCGCGTTTGGTCGAAAACAGGGTCTGCGGCAGCGCCAGTTCGACGCGGCTGCTGTTCGCCTGTTTCTTCGCCGCGTCCGCCAGACGATCCAGTTCACCGAGCACCAGCACGATGCCTTTGCCGAAATCGAGCGCGCGCGCCAGCGCCTCGCGCAGTTCCGCCTCGTTGCCGGGGGCGACGCGCAGGTCGGCCACCGGCAATTCGATGCTGTGCTCGCGAAAGCGGTCCAGACGCGGCCATTTCGCAGTGGGCAGAAACGCCCCGTCCACGCGCAGGAAGCCGTAGCCCTTGGCCTTGGCCCATTTGGCGAGGTCGGTGTAGAAACCCTTGCGGTTCGTTACCAGCGGCGCGAGCAGGCCGATGCGCTGGCCTTTGTGGACGCGCAGGATGCGCGCCGCGATGGCGTCCAGGCTCTGCGGTTCGATCGCCACATTGCAGTCGGGGCAGTATTGCGTGCCGAGCTTGACGTACATCAGGCGCAGGAAATGGTAGATCTCGGTGAGCGTCGCTACCGTGCTCTTCCTGCCGCCGCGGCTGGTGCGCTGCTCGATCGCCACTGTCGGCGGAATGCCGAAGATCGCGTCCACGTCCGGGCGCGTCGAAGGCTGCACGAACTGGCGCGCGTAGGCGTTGAGCGATTCCAGGTAGCGCCGCTGGCCCTCGGCGAACAGGATGTCGAAGGCGAGCGTGGATTTGCCCGAGCCCGAAACGCCGGTGATCACGGTGAACTGGTTGCGCGGGATTTCGACGTCGACGTTCTGCAGGTTGTGCTCGCGCGCGTTGTGAATGCGGATACACGTATCGGAGGGCAGAGCAGGGGCCCCGCTTGCGGGGATGCGACCCCGTAGATGCGTGGCCGCCGACATCGCAGAGTCTGAGCTTTGGTATGAGGGATCGGAGGCGGCAGGCGTGCGTGCGCGCAGCGCCTTCCTCAGCGGCAATCCCTCGGAAGCGCGCGGCGGGCGCGATTCTTCGGCCGGCGGATTGAGCGCGATGTCGTAATCCCGCAGCGCACGTCCGGTATGCGAGACGGCATGCGCCCTCAAGTCCGCCGGCGTGCCGGTGCACACGATTTCGCCGCCCGCGTCGCCGCCTTCCGGCCCGAGGTCGATGATCCAGTCCGAAGCGCGGATGACGTCGAGATTGTGTTCTATGACCGCCACCGAATGCCCGCTGGCGATGAGCTTGCGCAGGGCGCCCAGCAGTTTTGCGATGTCGTCGAAGTGCAGCCCGGTAGTTGGCTCGTCGAACAGGAACAGCGTTCCCTTGCGCGCGAGCCCACCTGCGGCGGGAGCCCCCCTGGTCGCCTCGACCAGATGCCCGGCGAGCTTCAGCCGCTGCGCTTCGCCGCCGGAGAGCGTGGGCACCGGCTGGCCGAGCTTGAGGTATTCGAGGCCGACGTCCGCCAAAGGCGCGAGCGCCGCTACCACTTGGCGCGTGAGCACCGCCTGCACCTGCGCGTGAGCGGAAAAAAAGGCGAGCGCTTCGGCCACGGTGAGTTCGAGCACATCGGCCAGCGACAGCGCCTTCCCGCCGTTCTTTCCCGCGAGCGTGACTTCCAGCACCTCGGCGCGGAAACGGCGGCCGTTGCAGTCGGGGCAGCGCAGGTACACGTCCGACAGGAACTGCATCTCCACGTGTTCGAAGCCGTTGCCGCCGCAAGTGGGGCAGCGGCCGTTGCCCGAGTTGAAGCTGAAGGTGCCGGCGGTATAGCCGCGTTCGATCGCCATGGGCGCGCGCGCAAACAAGTTGCGGATGGCATCGAAGGCGCCGACGTAACTCGCCGGGTTGGAGCGCGTCGTCTTGCCGATGGGCGACTGGTCCACCATGACCACATCGTCGATCAGCTCGGCGCCGGCGAGCGCGCGGTGCGCGCCCGGTGTCTCGGTCGGCCTGCCTTTGGCTTTCAGCAGTGCGGCATGCAGCACGTCCTGCACCAGCGTCGATTTGCCGGAGCCGGAGACGCCGGTGATGCAGACGAGATGTCCCAGCGGGATCGCGATATCGATGTTCTTCAGGTTGTGTTCGGTTGCGCCAAGCAGTTCGATGCGCGGCCCGCCTGACCGAACCGGTTTCGGCGGGATGCCGCCGTCGGCGCGCCTGCGCCCGGACAGGTACTCGGCGGTGAGCGAGCGCGTCGCCTTCATTTTGGCTGGCGTGCCGAAGGAGACGATTTCGCCGCCGCGTTCACCGGGCCCCGGGCCCAGGTCGAGCAGGCGGTCGGCGGCGAACATGATCTGCGGATCGTGCTCGACCACGACCAGCGAGTTGCCGGCGTCGCGCAGCCGGTGCATCACGGCTATCACCCGGCCCATGTCGCGCGGGTGCAGGCCGATGGAGGGCTCGTCCAGCACGAACAGGGTGTTCACCAGCGAGGTGCCGAGCGCGGTGGTGAGGTTGATGCGCTGCACTTCGCCGCCGGAGAGCGTGCGCGATTGGCGGTCGAGTGTCAGATAGGCGAGGCCGACCTGGCACAGGTAGGAGAGGCGCGCGCGGATTTCGGTGAGCAGGAGGTCGGTGGCTTCATCCAGGGGCGCGGGCAGATGCAGGTTATCGAAAAAACTGCGGCAGCGTTCGATCGGCAACAGCATCAGATCGTGCACGGTCAGGCCGGGCAGCGCGGCGAGCTTGTCCTCGGTCCAATTTACGCCGAGCGGCCTGAACCGCTCATATACGCCACTGAAGACCCGGTCGGCATCCTGTTTCGTGCCCAGGCGCCACAACAGCGCGTCGTGCTTGAGCCGCGCGCCCTCGCAGGCGGGGCAGGGGGTGTAGGCGCGGTACTTCGACAGCAGCACGCGGATGTGCATCTTGTAGGCCTTGGACTCGAGCCAGTCGAAGAACTTGCGCACGCCGTACCAGGTGCCGGGCCAGGACTTGCGCCAGCCCTGCCATTCCGGCTCGCCTTCGAGGACCCACTTGCGCTGGGCGGCGCTGAGCTTGCGAAACGGCGTATCGAGGGGAATGCCGCGCTTCCCCGCGTACTTCACCAGGTCGCGCTGGCATTCCTTGAAGCTCGCCGTTTGCCACGGCCGCACTGCGCCCCCGCGCAGCGTCTTCGCTTCGTCCGGCACGATCAGGCCGAAATCGATGCCGATCACCCGACCGAAACCGCGGCAGCTGCCGCAGGCGCCGATGGGCGAGTTGAACGAGAACAGCGACGGCATTGGGTCCGCATAATGGATGTCGCAGTCGGCGCAGTGCAGGTCGGACGAATAGCGCCAAACCGGGGACAGACCACCTTTTTCGGGAGAGGGAAAAGGTGGTCTGTCCCCGGTTTGCGCATACACGTTCACTTTTCCCTGCCCGATCTTGAGCGCTGCCTCCAGCGCTTCGATCACTCGCGTCTTTTCGGCGGAAGACAGGCGCAGCCGGTCCTGCAGCACCTCCAGCGTGTCGTCCCGGCGCGCATGGATGCGGCTGTAGCCCTGGCTCTCCAGCAACTGCTTCACTTCGGCTTCGGTGAAGTTCTTTGGCACCGTCACCGGGAAGGTGACGAGCAGGCGCGGATCGCCCGCGGCTCCGGCACGTTCCGCCAGCGCGGCATAGATCGATTCCGGCGTGTCGCGCGCCACCTTGGCACCGCAGCCGCGGCAATAGAGTTCGGCGGCGCGCGCGAACAGCAGCTTCACATGGTCGTTGAGCTCGGTCATGGTGCCGACCGTGGAGCGCGAGGTGCGCACCGGATTGGTCTGATCGATCGCGATCGCGGGGGGGATGCCCTCGATGCGGTCCACCTGCGGCTTGTCCATGCGGTCGAGAAACTGGCGCGCATAGGGCGAGAACGTCTCGACGTAGCGCCGCTGGCCCTCGGCGTAGAGCGTGTCGAACGCCAGCGAGCTCTTGCCCGAGCCCGATACGCCGGTGACCACGACGAGCTGGTTCAGCGGGATTGCGAGGGTGAGGTTTTTGAGATTGTTCTGGCGCGCGCCCTGGATCAGGATGGCGCCGTCGCCGCTGGCTTCTGACATGGCGCCATTTTATCGGTCGCGGCGGAATCGCGCTGCGCTGGTTGGCATACAATCCCGGTTCACGCTTCGCATGAGAGCCCGCCTATGAACTTGCCCGACAGCCTGCAGGATTTCGCGCAGTTCGCGACGCTGCGCCGCGACCTGCACGCGCACCCCGAACTGGGCTTCGAAGAGCACCGCACCGCCGGCATCGTGGCCAAGCTGCTGCGGGAATGGGGCGTGGAGGTGCACACCGGGGTGGCCGGCACCGGGGTCGTGGGCGTGTTGCGCTGCGGCGACGGCGCGCGCTCGATCGGCTTGCGCGCCGACATGGACGCCCTGCCCCTGCAGGAGGAAAACAATTTCCCGCATCGCTCCCTGAACGCGGGCTGCATGCACGCCTGCGGCCACGACGGCCACACGGTGATGCTGCTGGCGGCCGCCCGGGAACTGGCGCGCAGCCGCGATTTCAACGGCTGCGTGAACTTCATCTTCCAGCCGGCCGAGGAAATGGGCAAGGCGGGCGCGAGGAAGATGATCGAGGACGGCCTGTTCGAGCGCTTTCCCTGCGACGCGGTATTCGCCCTGCACAACTTTCCGGTGGGCGGGCCCGGCAGCTTTGCCCTGAACTATGGCGCGCTGATGGCTTCGAGCAACACCTGGCGCGTGGACATCCGCGGGCGCGGCACGCATGCGTCCATGCCCACGACCGGGCTGGATCCGGTGGCGGCCGTCGTCAACCTGGCGCAACAGCTTCAGACCCTGGTGCCGCGCGTCGTGGATTCGCGCGAGCGCGCGCTGCTGGCCGTCACCCAAATTCAGGGTTCGAGCGCGCCGAACGTGATTCCGGACCAGGCCTGGGTCGGCGGCACGGTGCGGACGTTTTCGGTGGACGCGCTCGATCGGATCGAAACCGGCTTGCGGCAAATTGCCGGGCACACCGCGCAGGCCCACGGCTGTGCCGCCGAGGTGCAATTCGTGCGCGCTTCCCCGCCGGTCGTCAACCACGAGGCCGAGGCGCGTTTTGCGGCCGGGGTGATGCGCGAGCTGGTCGGGCCGGAGCGCGTCAACGACGGGTTTGCGGCCGTCATGGGCGCCGAGGATTTCGCCCACATGCTGCGGGCAAAGCCCGGTTGCTATGCCTTCATCGGCAATGGCGACGGGGAGCACCGGTTGCCCGAGCACGGTGCGGGCCCGTGCATCGTTCACAACACTTCGTTCGACTTCAACGATGCTATTATCCCCATCGGAGCCGGCTATTTCGTGCGCCTGGCGCGGCGCTGGCTTTCACACGTCGAGGAGAAGACGTGACGCGGCCCGGATGGACTCCGATCGCGAAAGGAGATAGGACGTGAACATCGGCATGGCAGGCACCGGGCGCATGGGCAGCGCCATTGCGACGCGGCTCATCCGCCTCGGCCATGCGCTCACGGTGTGGAATCGCACGCCGGAGCGGGCCAAGGCCGCGGTGGCGGCGGGCGCGACGCTCGCCGCCCGCCCGGCCGAGCTCGCGACGCGAGCCGATGTGATCATCACCATCCTCACCAACGCCGCGGCGATCGATGCCGTATATTACGGCGAGGCAGTCTCGCTGGCGAAGCCGCTGGCGGGCGGGGACACCGGCCCCGCCGCCTTCGACCTCGACGCGATGCGCAAGGATCTGCACACCGTGCTCGAGGAGGCGCAAAGCCTGGGCGTCGAACTGCCCACTGCGGCGCGCGAGCGCCCGCATCTCAGCCGCTTCCTCGACACGGTGATGGCGCGTCCGGCGACGCAGCGTGCCTACGCCGCGGAAGGCATCGCCGCGCCGTTTTACTGAACGGCGCGATGCTCGCCGGTCTTCGGCCCCTGTCCGGCGCCGCTGAAGCCGCGTCAGTGTATTTCCGGGTCCGGCGTTGCCGCGCCCGCTTCCAGGAAATCGAAGTCGCAGCCCTCGTTCGCCTGGCTGATGTGCTGCGAGAACGCCGCGCCGTAGCCGCGCGCGTAGTGCGGCGCGGGCGCTTTCCACGCGGCGCGGCGCCGCGCCAGTTCCGCGTCGCCGACTTTCAGGTTCAGCTTGCGCCCGGGCACGTCGAGCTCGATCAGGTCGCCATCCTCGACCAGCGCCAGCGGCCCGCCGATCCAGGACTCGGGCGCGATGTGCAGCACGCAGGCGCCGTAGGAGGTGCCGCTCATGCGCGCATCCGATATCCGCACCATGTCGCGCACGCCTTCTCTCAGCAGCTTCTGCGGAATAGGCAATTGTCCCCACTCGGGCATGCCCGGGCCGCCGAGGGGTCCGGCGTGCTTCAGCACAATCACCGAATCCTTGTCCACCGGCAGGCCTTCGTCGTCGATGCGCGCCGCCATGTCGTTATAGTCGGCGAACACCACCGCGCGTCCCGTATGCTGGTGCAAGTGCGCTTCGGCCGCGGGCGGCTTGATCACCGCGCCGTCGGGTGCGAGATTGCCGCGCAGCACCGCCAGGCTGTCGGATTTGACCAGGGGATTGCCGACGGAACGGATGATGTCGTCGTCGAACACCTTCGCATCGGCGATGTTCTCGCCCAGGGTCCGGCCGTTGACGGTTTTCGCATTGGCCTTGATCAGGTCGCCTAGATTCTTCAGCACCGCGCGCAGGCCGCCGCCGTAGTAGAAGTCCTCCATCAGGTATTTGCCCGAGGGACGGATGTTGGCAATCAGCGGCGTTTTGCGCGCGAGCGCATCGAACAGGTCGAGGTCGAGCTTGACGCCGGCGCGGCGCGCGAGCGCGATCAGGTGCACGATGGCGTTGGTCGAGCCGCCGATCGCGAGCACCGCGGTCACGGCGTTGTGGATCGCGTCGGCGTCGAGGATGTCGCGCGGTTTCAGGTCTTCCCACGCCATCTCGACCGCGCGCTTGCCGGTGAGCGTGGCCATGGCGGCGTGGCGCGAATCGGGCGCGGGGATCGAGGCCGCGCCGGGCAGGGTGAAGCCCATCGCCTCGGCGGCGCTGGTCATGGTCGAGGCCGTGCCCATGGTCATGCAGTGCCCCGGCGAGCGCGCGATGCCCTGCTCGATTTCCTGCCAGTCTTTTTCGCTGATGTTGCCGGCGCGCAATTCGGCCCAGTATTTCCAGGTGTCCGAGCCCGAGCCCAGCGTCGCGCCGCCCCAGTTGCCGCGCAGCATCGGCCCCGCGGGCATGAAGATCGCCGGCAGGTTCATGCTGATCGCGCCCATGAGCAGCGCCGGCGTGGTCTTGTCGCAGCCGCCCATCAGCACTGCGCCGTCGGCGGGGTAGGAACGCAGCAGTTCCTCCGTTTCCATGGCGAGGAAATTGCGGTACATCATGGTGGTCGGTTTCTGGAACGGCTCCGAGAGCGACATCGCCGGCATTTCCACCGGAAAGCCCCCCGCCTGCCAGACTCCGCGCTTCACTTCCTCGACGCGCTGCTTGAAGTGCGTGTGGCAGGGATTGATGTCGCTCCAGGTGTTGATGATGGCGATCACCGGCTTGCCCGCGTAGTCGCTGCGATCAAAGCCCATTTGCGCGGTGCGCGAGCGGTGGCCGAAGGCGCGCATGTCGCGGGCGCCGTACCAGCGGTGGCTGCGCAACTGCTCGGGAGTTTTCTTTTTCACTTGCGAATCCTTTGCGATTGGTGTGATATTGCACGTTGGCGTGACGGAAGCTATTGTAACTGCACCGGATGAATCGGGGACGCGCGTAGCGTCTCCCCAAAACCGCGATGCGCGAACCTGATGGCGAGCGATGACAACATACACCTGCCGCATTGCGGACGAGATTTTTCAGCGCTTTCCCGGCTACGTGCGCGGCGTCGTGATCGCACACGAGTTGACCAATGGCCCTTCGCCGCCGGAACTGCTCGGGTTGCTGCGCGAGGCGGAGGCGTCGGTGCGCGCGCGGATCAAGCCCGATGCCGTGGCCGAGGCGCCGCGCATCAAGTCCTGGCGCGAGGCCTATCGCGCGTTCGGCGCGAAGCCGGCGGAATTCCGCTCTTCCATCGAGGCGATGGCGCGGCGCGCGCTGAAGAACGATCAGTTGCCTTCGATCAACGCCCTGGTCGATATCGGCAACCTGATTTCGCTGCGCCACCTCGCCCCCGCCGGCGCGCATGCGATCGATGGGCTCGCCGGCGACATCGCCTTGCGGCCGGCGACGGGCGCGGAGCAGTTCCTCGCGTTCGGTTCCAACGTGACCGAGCATCCGCTGCCGGGGGAGATCATCTTCACCGAGGGCGACACGGTGTTGACGCGGCGCTGGACCTGGCGTCAGGCGCAGCACACCCTCACGCTGCCGGAATCGCACGCGGTCGAATTCAATTTCGACGGTCTGCCGCCGCTGCCGTCGGCAGAAGTGGAACAGGCAGGGTTGGAAATCATGGAACTCGTTGAGCGCTTCTGCGGCGGGCGCGCGCGTTTCGTGCTGCTGACGCAGGCCAATCCTTCAACGCCGCTCGCGGTCTGAGGCGCGGAGCGCCGGCGTGAGCCTTCCGCACTGGATCCTCGCCGCCTCGGTCGTGCTCGCCGCCGCGCTCGCGATCCGCGCGCACTACCTCGACGCGGCCGGGCGCTGGCAAGTGTACGTGTTCAAGCCGCTCGCGACGCTGCTCGTGCTGGCGCTCGCGCTTGCCTTTCCCGCGGCGCCGCCGGCCTATCGCTACGCGCTGCTCGCAGGCCTCGCGCTCTCGACCGCGGGCGACGTGTTCCTGATGCTGCCGCGCGAGCGCTTCGTCGCGGGGCTGGCGAGCTTCCTCGGCGCGCACCTGTGCTATCTCTACGCCTTCGGCTTCGGTGTGCCGTTCGGCGCATCCGCGCTGGCGCTGCCGTTTTCGGTCGCGGCCGGAGTGGTGCTCGCGCTGATCTGGCGCGGCCTTACGCCGCGGCTGCGCGTGCCGGTGATCGTATACGTGGTCGTGATCGCGCTGATGGCGGGGCAGGCCGCTGCGCGCTGGGAACTGCTGCGTGACGCAGCCACGCTCTCGGCCGCGCTCGGCGCGGCGCTGTTCATGGCCTCGGATGCGCTGCTCGCGATCGACCGCTTCCGCGCACGCTTCGCCTCGGCGCGCGCCCTCACGCTCGCGAGCTACTGGGCGGCGCAACTGCTGATCGCGCTGTCGCTTGCGGTCTGGTGAAGAATTAGGCGTGCCAAAAGCGACAGGCCGTTTTCGCCTGGCGGTGGTGGGTAGGTGACTGGCTGTCTTCGGCCAAAAGCGGCTGGACGACATGGCCGGTTCGAGCCCTAATCGCCTCCCCGAGTAGGGCGCGAGCCCCCCTCCAGTCCAATGACCGGTCAGGGTCGAAAGCTGCCGACCACCCGAAAACAAGACCAGCACAGCGACTGAACGCAGCGAAAACGTAAACAGTGCCCCGGCTTGCGCAGCCTAAGGGGGCCGTAGGCGACCTTTCAGCGGTGCGCTTGAACCGCGCACCACCAACTGCGGCGCAAGCCGGATTTCCTGTATTGGCGCGCGCGGGTTGGCGATCTTCTCCAGCAGCAGGCGCGCCGCTTCCGCACCCATCTGCCGGTGTGGTATGCGCACCGAGGTGAGAGGCGGAGCGAAGCGGTCGGCGAAAGCCATGTCGTTGAACCCGGTGACCGAAACGGAACGCGGGCAGGCGAGGCCGCGGCGCCTGAGCGCGTCGTAGCATCCCAGCGCGAGCAGGTCGTTGGCGGCGACGATGGCGCTGATTTTGCGCTTCGTATCCAGCAGGCGGGCGCAGGCGCGCTCGCCGGCGGCGATGTCGTAGCTGTCGGCCTCGGCGACCGCTGGCGTCTTGAGACCATGGGCTTTGATCGCGGCAAGAAAGCCGGCGCGCCGCGCCGCCCCGGTGGAGAGCTGTCCCGGACCGGCGACATGGCCGATCACGCGGTGCCCGAGCTGCAGCAGGTGTTCCACCGCGAGCGCGATGCCGGCGCGATCGTCGACCACCACCGAGGAGAACTGGCGGCCGTCGGCGGAGCGGTTGACCAGCACCGCCGGCAGTCCGAGGCCGCGGCACTGCTCGATCAGCGCATCGCGCCGCGTGGCGGTGGCGATGATGGCGCCGTCGATGCGCCGCGCGGCCAGGCGCTCGATCGCGTCGCGCGCGCGCGCCGCGTCGTTGTCGGTATTGGCGATGATCGCGGTGTAGCCGGCTTCGCCGAGCGCGGACTCGATGCCGCGCAGGATCAGCGGAAACACCGGATTCGCGATGTCCGGGATCAGCACGCCGACCGTGGCCGAGCGCCGCGTGCGCAGGCCCGAGGCGGCCGGGTCCGGGCTGTAGCCCAGCTTGCGCGCGAGCGACTCGACGCGCTCGGCCACCGCCAGGCTCATCAGGCCGCGGGTGCGCGGGTTGAGCACCCGCGACACGGTCGAGGGATGCACGCCGGCGGCGCGGGCGACGTCCTGAATCCTGGTTCGCTTCTTGTGCATGTGCAAGGCTCTTGCTGCGGCGACGGATATAGTCTATCTTATGCAATCGATTGCATAAAGCATTGCAAATTGAGCACCCAGGGGGAGCGCAACCATGGCAAAACAGAAAGCCAGTGAAGCGAAGATCATCAAGCCCGACGACGTCGATCCGCATTACAAATGGGACCGGCCGATCGGCGCGCCGGGCCACACCCAGGTCGATTTCGAGGAGCGCGTCGATTTCCGCCGCTTGCACGACTATCGCCTGGCGCGCACGCGCGCGGCCCTGGCCAATTCCGGGCTGGGGGCGCTGCTTTCGTTCGACCAGCACAACATCCGCTACACCACCAGCACCGTGATCGGCGAATGGGCGCGCGACAAGCTCACGCGCTATTCGCTCCTGACCGGCAACGGCGACCCCTACATCTGGGATTTCGGCTCGGCAGCGAGGCATCACAAGCTGCACGCGCCCTGGCTGCACCACGACCATTGCCGCGCCGGCATGCTCGGATTGCGCGGCGCGACCGGCGCCGACATCACCCTGTTCCGCAATGCGGCGCAGGAGATCAGGTCGGTGCTGGACGCGGAGGGCGTGGGCGACATGCCGCTGGGCGTGGACATGGTCGAACTGCCGATGATCTTCGAACTGCAGCGCGCCGGTATCGAGGTGCGCGACGGGCAGCAGACCATGCTCGCCGCGCGCGAAGTGAAGAACATCGACGAGCTGACCCTGCTCAACATGGCTTCGGCGATGGTGGACGGGGTGTACCAGGACATCGCCGAGGCGCTCAAGCCCGGCGTGCGCGAGTCGGACATCGTCGCGCTCGCGACCAAGCGCCTGTACGAAATGGGCTCGGACTGCGTCGAGGCGATCAACTCGATCGCGGGCGAGCGTTGCTCGCCGCACCCGCACAACTTCACCGACCGGCTGATCCGGCCCGGCGATCAGGCGTTCTTCGACATCATCCAGTCCTTCATGGGCTATCGCACCTGCTATTACCGCACCTTCAATGTCGGGCGCGCCACAGCGTCGCAGCGCAGCGCCTACAAGAAGGCGCGCGAGTGGATGGACAAGGCGATCGACCTGCTGCGCCCGGGCGTCAGCAGCGACCGCATCGCCGCCGCGCTGCCGAAGGCGGAGCAGGCCGGCTTTGCCAACGAAATGGATGCCTTCGGCCTCAATTTCTGCCACGGCCTCGGCCTGGGGCTGCACGAGCGGCCGCTGATCTCGCGGCTGACGTCGTTCAAGGAGCCGATCGAGCTCAAGGTCGGCATGGTGTTCGCGGTGGAGACCTACTGCCCGGCGTCGGACGGCGTCTCGGCCGCGCGCATCGAGGAAGAGGTGATCCTGACGCCCAAGGGCCCGCAGATCATTTCGCTCTATCCGGCGGAGGATCTGCCGATCGCGAATCCCTATCACGGCAGCTTCGGGAAGTCGCGATGAAAAAACAAACGCTGAAAATCGGCTGGATCGGCGCGGGCCGCATGGGCTACGAAATGGCGTCGCGCCTGGCCAAGGCGGGCTGCGACCTGACGGTATACAACCGCACGCGCGCCAAGGCCGAGCCGCTGGCGCAATACGGCGCGAAAATCGCGGCCAGGGTGACCGAGCTCGCCGGCTGCGACGTCGTGTTCTGCATGGTGTCCACCTACGCCGACGTGAAGGAAATCGTCGCCGGCAAGGGCGGCCTGCTGTCGCAGGCGCCGAAGCCGGGCAAATCGACAAAGGCGGACAAACGCGCCGCGCCGCGCATCCTGGTCGAATGCTCGTCGATCTCGCTCGAGGGCTCGGCCGAGCTGCGCGAAATCCTCGCCGCGCACGGCACCCAGCTCCTGGCCGCGCCGGTGTCCGGCAACGCCAAGGTGATCAAGGCGGGCAAGCTCTCCTTCGTCTGCTCCGGACCCAGGGCCGTGTTCGACGAAGCGGCGCCCCTATTGAAGCTGATCGCGCCGGCGGCGAGCTACGTCGGCGAAGGCGAACTCGCGCGCATCGTCAAGATCTGCCACAACGTGTTCCTCGGCGTGGTGATCCAGTCCCTCAGCGAAATCACCATCCTGGCGCAGAAAGCCGGCGTGCCGCGCCATGCCTTTCTCGAGTTCATCAACCAGAGCGTGATGGGATCGGTGTTTTCGCGCTACAAGACGCCGGCCCTGGTCAATCTCGATTTCAAGGTCACGTTCACGCCCGCGCTGCTGCGCAAGGACCTCGACCTGGGCCTCGATGCCGGGCGCCGGTTCGAGGTGCCGATGCCGCTCGCGTCGATCACGCGCGACCTGGTGCAGGCCATGATGGGCAAGGGCATGACCGAGCAGGACTTCGCCACGCTGCTGCTGCAGCAGGCGCGCTCGTCGGGGATGGAACTCAAGCCGGAAAACGTGCCGGTCAGCGACGGACTCGCTTGAGCGCAATGTAAGCAGTGTTCTGTTCTGATGCAAAACGGGAGGAGTTTTCCATGCAGGTAACAAGGCGGTTTGCCGCAATCGTATTCAGCGCGCGCGTCACCAAGGCGGCAGGCATCAAGCCGCAGTAAGAACAATCGCCAGACGCAGCTCGGGCTTTATCCAAGATCCCCGATAGCGCACGAACGTGCTTTTCGTTCGTGCGTTAGCCTGACTTTCGCTACTCGATGCCGACTGTATCGGTAAGTATTTGGTTTTTCAAGAAGCGGGTGTCGAAGGTCTGTACTACATCTGCTCGGCTATTTTTGCAGCGGTGATTTTGGGTGGT
>Ga0172371_10000864_pt1 | contig 47925 bp, 37 predicted proteins | sample Lak12m_FD_114543 | JGI IMG/M metagenome (GOLD analysis project Ga0172371, IMG submission 114543) | Freshwater microbial communities from Kabuno Bay, South-Kivu, Congo - kab_022012_12m | ecosystem: Environmental > Aquatic > Freshwater > Lake | place: Democratic Republic of the Congo: South-Kivu... | reverse complement strand
CGCAGCTCCTCCGGCGTGGGAGCGCGACGGATGGTGAAGTCGAAGCGCAGGCGCTCGGGCCGGACCATGGAGCCGCCCTGGCGCACGCTCTCGCCGAGCACGATGCGCAGGGCGTTGTGCAGCCGGTGCGTGGCGGTGTGGTTGCAGGCGGTCTGATGACGGCGCACGGTGTTGACCATGGCCTTGGCGCGCTCGCCCGGCTGCACGGTGCCCTCCACGAGCCGGGCCACCACCACCTGGTCGTTCTCGAAGCGCACCACTTCCTCCACATCGAGCTTGCCGCCGTCGGTGTGGATCCAGCCGAGGTCGGCCACCTGGCCGCCGCCCTCGGCGTAGAAGGGTGATTCGGCGAGCTTGACGGCGATGCGCCCATCGGAGAGCTCGCGGCAGGCGCGCACGACGGTGAAGACCTCGAGGCGCTCGTAGCCCACGAACGAGACGGCAACTTCGGCGTTCTCGCGCTGGAAGTCCTCCAGCTCGCCGGGGCCGGCCGAGCCGAAGGAGCCGGCCTTCTGGCTGGAGCGGGCACGCTCGCGCTGCTCCTCCATGAGGTGCTCGAAGCGCTCCTCGTCGACGGTCATGTCCTGCTCGGAGGCGATCTCGCGTGTGAGGTCGAACGGGAAGCCGTAGGTGTCGTGCAGCTCGAACGCCACCTCCGCGGGCAGCTCGCGGCCGGCGTTGCGGGCGCGCCGCAGGGCCTCCTCGAGGATGCCCATGCCCTGCTCCAGCGTGCGCCGGAACCGCACCTCCTCGTCGCCGGCCACGCGCCTGATGTCCGCCTGCGCGGCCACGAGGCCGGGGTAGGCCGCGCCCATGTGCTCCACGACCGTGTCGGTGAGGTCGGCGAGGAACGGTCTCTCGACGCCGATGCCCACACCCTGCTGCACGGCGCGGCGGATGATGCGCCGCAGCACGTAGTCGCGGCCGTCGTTGCCGGGCAGCACGCCGTCCATGATGAGGAAGGCCGCGCCCCTGGCGTGCTCGGCCATGGTACGCAGGGCGCGGGTGACGGCCGGTGAGGCCCCCACCTTCACGCCCGCCAGTTCCGCGCCGCGCTCCACGAGCGGCCTGAACAGGTCGGTCTCGAACACGTTGGTCACGCCCTGGGAGATGCTGGCGATGCGCTCCAGGCCCATGCCGGTGTCGATACTGCCCTTGGGCAGTGGCGTGAGGTGACCGGCCTCATCCATGTCGTACTGCACGAACACCAGGTTCCAGTACTCGAGGTAGCGGTCGCAGTCGCAGCCCGGCTTGCAGGCGGGGTCGTCGCAGCCGCACTCGGGGCCGAAGTCGTAGTAGAGCTCGGAGCAGGGACCACAGGGGCCGGTGGGCCCGGCCGGGCCCCAGAAGTTGTCGCCGCGGCCCAGGCGCACGATGCGGTCCTCGCTGAAGCCGTGCGCCTTCCACAGCTCCACGGCCTCCTCGTCGGCCGGTACCTGCGGGTCGCCGCCGTACACACTCACCCAGACCTTATCGCGCGCGATGCCGAGCCGGTCCGAGAGCTCAAGAGCCCACTCGACGGCCTCGGCTTTGAAGTAGTCGCCGAACGAGAAGTTGCCCAGCATCTCGAAGAAGGTGAGGTGGCGGGCGGTCTTGCCGACGTTCTCGATGTCGTTGGTGCGGAACGAGCGCTGGCAGGTGGTGATGCGCGTGGCCGGCGGCTTCTCGGTGCCGAGGAAGTAGGGCTTGTACTGCTGCATGCCGGCGGTCGTGAAGAGCACGCTGGCGTCGCCGGCGGGCACCAGGCTCGCCGGATCGCCGGCGAGGTGGCCCCGCTCGACGAAGAAGTCACGGTACAGGTCGCGGATATCGGCAGCGTTCACTGGGGGCCTCGCGTGCTCGGGGGATGGAGAGGTCTATCGCGCGGCGTCGGGAGGCCGCGCGATGTGCGGAGCATCGAGATCCCCGATCTCCTCACGCAGCTTCTCGAGCGAGCGCCGGATGAGGCGCGAGACGTGCATCTGGGAGATGCCCACGCGCTCGGCGATCTGGCTCTGGGTGAGGCCCTCGAAGAACCTCAGGTGGAGGATGTACCGCTCGCGCTTGTCGAGCTTGGCGAAGCCGGGCGCGAGCGCCGTGCGGTCCTCCATGGTGTCGTACGCCTCTTCTTCGCCGCCCAGGTAGTCGATGAGGCCGGCATCCTCCTCCCCGCCCTCGCCGTTGGCCGAGGCCTGCAGCGATACGGAGTTGTACGCCTGGCTGGTCTCGAGCGCCTCGAGCACCTCTTCAGGCGTGGCGTTGGCGGCCTCAGCCAGCTCCTGGATCGTCGGCGAGCGCTGCAGCTTGGGCACGAGCTCGTCTATGACCTTGTTGAGGCGGATGTTGAGCTCCTGCAAGCCGCGCGGCACGCGCACCGACCAGCCCTTGTCGCGGAAGTACCGTTTGATCTCGCCGACGATGTTGGGCGTGGCGTACGTGGTGAGCTCCACGCCGCGCTCCAGGTCGAAGCGGTCGATGGCCTTGATGAGCCCGATGGCGCCGACCTGCACGAGGTCGTCGAAGTGCTCGCCGCGCGAGGCGTAGCGGCGCGCCAGCGAGCGCACCAGCGGCAGGTACATGGTGATGAGCTCCTGCCGGGCCTCGATGGCGCGGCGGCGTTCGGCCGGGTCGTCGCTGTCTTTGCCGTAATGATAGACGCGAAGGAGGTACTGGTCCTTCTTCATCGTCTCGTCGCGGCCGCGGGGCTGCTCGTGCTCTTCGAGCTCTTCGTCCTCGTCGTCGTACGGACGTTTCTGTCCCGGCAGGACCTCCAGGTCGAGCGGGTCGCTGACCCTGCGCTCGTCGCGTGTGCTCACGCGGCGCTCCCGCGGCGCTTGACCAGCACCACGCGGTAGAAGCCCTCGCCGTCCTCGAGCGTGACCTCGTCGACGGTGCTGCTGAGCAGCCGGCAGAGGTCGAGCGACCCCCGGTGGACGGTGATCTCGCTGCGCAGTCGTGCAGAGCGAAAGCGGCCGGCGGCGAAGCGCAGCAGGCCGTCCTCGACCTCCACCTCCACGGTGAGCCGGTCGAGGGGATCGTCGACCAGCGCCGTGCGCAGCAGCTCGCCGGTGGCGAGGCTCAGGTCGTCCAGGTCTTCGATCGAGAACTCAAGGCGCATCACGAGGCCGCCCATCACCATGCGCAGCGTGGAGAGGGCACCCAGGGTGGCCGGGATCTCGAGGCTGATCCGCTCGGCCATGCGGCGCCTCAGCCGCCCGCGGCCGCGGGCGGCGAGCCCGCGGCCGCGAGCTGCCTGGTGAGCTCCGCGTCGCGCTCGCGCGCCGCGCTCCTGCCATCGTCGAGGGCCAGCGCGGCGCGGCGCTGAGCGTCCGTCACCCACCGTTGCGCGTCGGCCGGCAGCCGCATGAGGATCTGCACGTAGCTCTCGCCGGTACGGGAGCGGCGGCGCTGGACGTAGTAGGCGAGCGCCGCACCGGCGACGATGCCGCCGACCACCAGCCTGCTGGAGAGGCCCATGTCAGACCGCCTTCGGAATCGTCCCGCTCTCGCCCGCAGCGGTCTCGTCGACCCCGACGACCGTGTCGGCGGCGGTCCCGGGGACGTCGGCCACAGACACTGAGGCCGCCGTGGGCACGGCCTCGGTCGCGGGGACCGCCGCAGGGGCGGAGGCCGCGTCCGCGGCCGGCGCAGCGTCCGCGGCCGGCGGAGCGGCGTAGGTCCAGCCGGACACGGGCTCGCTGTCGGGCTCTGCGTACGGGCCGCTGCTGCCGTCTGTGGCGGGCCTGTCTTTGCGCATGAAGCTGGACACGGCGGACTGCACACCGGCGCTGAACGCGGCGGCCTTGCGCGCCGGCGTGGAGACGGCGCTCTCGACGGCGTTCGCCATGGTGTCGATCTTGTCGGTGATGCCGGCCACGTCTTTGGTGATCTCGTCCACGTTGTCGAGGTTGGCGTTCACGCCGTCCAGCGTCTCGCCGGCCTTTTGCATGAGCGGGATGCCGTTCTCGTCGACGTCGAGCAGCACCTTGTCCAGGCGCTCGAGCGTCTTCGCGGCCCTGAAGAGGGCGTAGGCCAGAAAGATGGCCACGAGCACGAAGAAGAAGGCAGCTGAGTAGCGCAGCACCAGCGACGCGGTGCTCGTGGTGGCCGCCACGACCGTGAAGTCCATGCACAGCTCCTTGAGTGGGTGGTGATGAGCGCCCGAAGGCGCACGAAGCGTATCATACCGCGCTCGCGATCCCGGCCGGTCGTTGGCCTGCCGGACCTCGCCTCGGACTCACGACGAGTCGGCGATGACACCACCCCCGACCACGACCTCGTGGGCGTCATAGAAGACCGCCGACTGCCCGGGAGCCATACCCTCGAAGGGCTCGAGGAGGAGTACCCGCAGGCGGCCGCCGCCGGCGTCTTCCAGGGCGGCCACCGGGACCGCGGGCGAGCGGTACCGCAGCTGGACAGAGAGGCCGCCGCCCGCGACGCCCAGGCCGCGATCGAGCACATCGCGCAGGACGACAGCACACCGTGCCAAGCCTTCGCGGTCGCCGGCCACGACCACGTTGAGGGCTGCGTCCACGCGCAGCACATACCACGGCCCGCCGGGGACACCCAGGCCGCGGCGCTGGCCGACCGTGTAGCGCCAGTGGCCCTCATGGCGGCCGAGCACCCGGCCCTGCCCGTCGACGATGTCCCCAGGCTCCGCCGCGACGCCTCGGCCCTCGAGGAACGGCCGGTAGCCCTCGACCGCGAAGCAGACCTCCTGGCTCTCGGGCTCGGCCGCCGCCGGCAGGCCCGCGGCCTCGGCGGCCGCGCGCGTCTCGGCCTTGCTCGAGTCGCCGAGCGGGAACTCGAGCCGGGCCAGCACCTCGGGAGGCACGGCCCAGAGCATGTACGATTGGTCCTTGCGGCGGTCAACGCCGCGCGCCACGTACGGCTGCTCGTCACGCCACACGAGACGTGCGTAGTGGCCGGTGGCCACGCGCGCCAGGCCCAGCTCGTCGGCCACGCCGACGAGCGCCGCCAGGCGCATCGGGTTGCAGACGACGCACGGGTTGGGCGTCTCGCCGGCGAGGTACGACGCCACGAACGGCTCCACCACCGCGGCCGCGAACTCGGCCTCCCGGTCGACGAGGTGATGCGGGAGGCCCAGCCACGCGGCCGTGCCGCGGGCCCGCTGCAGCGCCCCCGGTGAGCAGCAGCTGCGCCTGTCACTGCCCGGCCACAGGCGCACGGTCGCCGTCTCCAGCGTGCGCCCCTCCTCGACCAGCTTCAGCGCCGCGACGGCGCTGTCCACCCCGCCGCTCAGGGCGACGAGTGCTCGTGCTCTTTTGGGAGTGACGCCAGGATCTGCGGGACGTCGGCCTCGCGGCCGTTCTTCACCAGGTAGTCCTGGATGGCGAGGTGCAGGGCGTCGGCGGCGAGGTTGGAGCAGTGCATCTTGTTCGGGGGCAGGCCGCCGAGGGCCTCGGCCACGGCCTTGTTGGAGATCTCCGCGGCCTCGGCCAGCGTCTTGCCCATCACCATCTCGGTGACCATGCTCGACGTGGCCACGGCGGCCCCGCAGCCGAAGGTCTTGAACTTGACGTCGGTGATGCGGTCGTCCGCCACCGCGATCGAGATGCGCATCACGTCGCCGCAGACCGGGTTGCCGATCTGCCCCACGCCGTCGGCGTCCTCGATCTCCCCCACGTTGCGCGGGTTCGTGAAGTGGTCCATGACCAGGTCGGTGTACATGTCCTTCAGCCTTTCGAGTAGAGCGGGCTCATGCTGCGGAGCTTGTCGACGATGGGCGGGAACACCTCAAGGAAGCCGTCGGCCTCCTCCTCGGTGTTCTCGCGGCCCAGACTCAGGCGCAGGCTGCCGTGGGCCTCCTCGGCGCCGAGGCCGAGGGCGAGGATGACGTGAGACGGCTCGAGCGACCCCGACGCGCACGCCGACCCGCTGGAGACCATGTACCCGTGCGCGTCGAGCTGCAGGAGCATGGACTCGCCCTCGATGTAGCGCACCGTGAACGACACGTTGCCGGGGAGCCGCTCGGTCGGGTGCCCCAGGTACCGGACCTCGGGGATCGCCTCGAGCACGCCCGCGGCCAGGCGGTCGCGCAGCGCCTCCAGGCGCGGGCGTGACAGCGGCAGCTCCCGCGTGGCCAGCTCGAGCGCGGCGCCCAGGCCCACGATGCCGGGCACGTTCTCGGTGCCCGAGCGCAGCCGGCGCTCGTGGCCGCCGCCGTGCAGGATGGGCGTGAGGCGCGTGCCGCGTTTCACGTACAGCGCGCCGATGCCCTTGGGCCCGTAGAGCTTGTGGCCGGAGAGCGTGAGCATGTCGACGCCGAGCTCCTGCACGTCGATGGACAGCGAGCCGGCCACCTGCACGGCGTCGGTGTGGAAGACGGCGCCGTGCTCGTGGGCGATGCGCGCCAGCTCGGCCACCGGCTGCAGCGTACCGACCACGTTGTTCGCGGCCATGATCGAGGCGAGGCGCGTGTCGTCGCGGAAGGCGGCCTCGTAGGCGTCGAGGTCCACGCGCCCGTACTCGTCCACGGGCACGAAATCGACCGACCACCCCTGGCGGTTGAGCGCCCGCGCCGCCTCCATGACGGCCGGGTGCTCGATGGCGCTGATGATGAGATGCCCGGGCTCGAAGCGCTGCAGGAAGCCGAAGAGGGCCAGGTTGTCGCCCTCGGTGCCGCCGGACGTGAACACGATCTCGCGCTCCCCGGCGTTGAGCGCCGCGGCCACCTGGGCGCGCGCCTGCTCCACGGCCTGGCGCGCCTCGCGCCCCACGCGGTGCAGCTCCGACGGGTTGCCGTACCGCTGCGTGAAGTACGGCAGCATCGCCTCCAGGACGCGGGGGTCGACCGCGGTGGTCGCGGCGTGGTCGAAGTAGACGCTGGTCATCGCGGCACTGCCTCCCGTGTGAGGTCGTCGAGGGTGATGGAGTTGAGGGCGCCGGTGATGGCGCTGTCCAGCCGGCGCCACACCACCCGGGACGCGCACGAATCGGCGCGCTCGCAGGCACCGTCGTCGGGCACACAGCCGACCAGCGAGAGCGGGCCCTCGAGCGCCGTGACCACGTCGCCGACGGCGATGTCGCCGGCGGCGCGCGCAAGCTGGTAGCCGCCGCTCACGCCGCGCGTGGCCTTGACGAGGCCGCTCTCGCGCAGGCGCGCCAGGATGCGCTCGAGGAACGGCGCCGGGATGCCCTCGCCGGCCGCTACCTCGGACAGCGGCACCGGTCTCTCGGCGCCGCGGGCGGCCAGGTACACCATGGCCCGCAACCCGTACTCGCAGCGCGAGGATATCCGCACCGGTCCGCCTCCATAATCCCAACTTAACTGGTCGGCATTATGCTACCACGCGCCCGGCAGCGGTCAAACAGAGGCGGCGGGGTTGTGCGCGGTGCGCCGGTGGAGCGGACGAACAGACGCGGCCGGCGCGGGTCAGTAGCCTCGCACGGCGTTGGCGACGACCTGCGACATGACCTTCTTGCTGATCCAGCCGGTGTACATCTGCGCCACGTCGCCCGTCCCGCGGATCACCACGAGGATGGGCGGGTTGCTGACCTTGAGCTGGTCGAGGGTGTCGCCGAGCTCGCTGCTCTTGCGGGCCTCGAAGTCGAGGAAGCGGCTGTCGGCGGCGTACTGCTTCTTGATGGCGTCGAACGACTCGAGCATCTGCATGTCGTCGGAGGCACCGTCGACGTACACGAGCAGGACGATGCCGCGCTCCTGCTGGAGCGGCTCGCTGATGAACGCGGGGAGCCCCGGGTCGTCCTTGTCCAGCTTGAGCGAGGCGTACCCCACCATGCCGTAGCTGCTGACGACGTTGTAGCTCGCGGGGACCGGAAGAGACGAGGGTTGTGCGGGCTGCGCGGCTGCGAGCACCCTGACGGTCACGACGGCGCCGAAAAGCACGGCACCCACTGCGAGTATCACTGCCGCGGTCAGCAGGAACGCTCTGTTCCGCCTGAGGATGCCCATGCCCCCTCCGAAGAAAGGCTCCACCTTGCCGTGCTCGCGTTATTCTCGAACCTGCTCTCGCAGGTGGGTGCCCTCCCGGTCCATCCACGGATGGTCCGAAGCACGAGCTCCCGATGTGTTCGTGTTGGCTCGAGAATGCAACGAGGTCACGCACAAGGTCGAGCCGGGCCATCGTAGCATTCGTCACCTGATTCGCCAACCTAGTCGGCACCCCTGCAGAATCCTTGAGCAGAAATGCAGACGGCCCGTCGCCCGGGAGGGCGACGGGCCGCATGGAAGACGCCTGGGACGTGGCCCGGCCGACGTCGCGGCGGGCGCGCAGCGCGGCCCGCAGGAGGCGCGGCCGGTCGCGAGCGCAGCCGGCGAGACGCGCGGCGAGCTCAGCCCAGGCGGACGCGCAGCTCCTTGAGCTGGTCGGCCGTCACAGCGCCGGGGGCAGCGGTCATGGGGTCGCCGCCGGACGAGGTCTTGGGGAACGGGATGACGTCGCGGATGGAGTCGGCACCGGCGAGCAGCATGAGGATGCGGTCGAAGCCGAGCCCGATGCCGCCGTGCGGCGGCGCCCCGTACTCGAGCGCCTCGAGGAACCAGCCGAAGGCCTCGTCGATGCGCGCGTCGTCCATGCCCAGGGCCCGCAGGATGGCGCGCTGCACGGCCGGGTCGTGGTTGCGCAGCGACCCCGAGCCGAGCTCGACGCCGTTGAGCACGAGGTCGTACTGGGCGCCGCGCACGGCGAGCGGGTCGCTCTCCATGAGCGGCGTGGTCTCGGCGGTCGGAAGGCTGAACGGGTTGTGCCCATAGGTGAGCCGGCCTGTCTCCGTGTCGATCTCGAAGAGCGGGAACTCCTCGACCCAGAGGAGCGCCCAGCGCTGCGACGGCTCGAGGCCGAGGCGCTTGATGAGCGACAGCCGCAGGGCGCCGAGGACCTCGGCCGCGGCGAGGGCGGCGTCGGCGGCGAAGACGACGAGGTCGCCGGGCTCCGCGGCCACACGCTCCACCAGTGCGGCCTGCTCGGCCTCGGCGAGGAACTTGACGATGGGGCCGCGCAACGCGCGGCCCTCCTCGACGTACACGTAGGCCATGCCCTTGGCGCCGTGCTCCTTGGCGAGCTCGGTCAGGTCGTCGATCTGCGCCCGGCTCAGCGACGCCCCGCCGGGCGCGCGCACGGCGCGCACCACGCCGCCGTCTTCCACGGCGGCGCGGAACACCTTGAACGCGCTGTCGCGGAACACCTCCGAGAGCTCGACGATCTCGAGGCCGAAGCGCAGGTCGGGTTTGTCGCTGCCGTACTTGAGCATCGCCTCGTCGTAGGAGAGTCGCGGCAGCGGCAGTTCCAGCGGCCCCTCCCCCACGCCCTCGAAGATGGCCTGCATGAGGCCCTCGAGGATCGTGCGGATCTCGGGCACGCTCAGGAACGACGTCTCGATGTCGATCTGCGTGTGCTCGGGCTGGCGGTCGGCGCGCAGATCTTCGTCGCGGAAGCAGCGCGCGAACTGGTAGTAGCGCTCAACGCCGGCGACCATGAGGATCTGCTTGAACATCTGCGGCGACTGCGGCAGCGCGTAGAAGCGGTGCGGCTGCAGGCGCGAAGGCACGAGAAAGTCGCGGGCGCCCTCGGGCGAGGACTTCGTGAGGTACGGCGTCTCGACCTCGAGGAAGCCCTGGCCGTTGAGGTAGTCGCGCGCCGCGGCGACGGCCTTGTGGCGCAGCGTGAGGTTGGCCAGCATGGGCGCCCGGCGCAGGTCCAGGTAGCGGTACTTGAGGCGCAGCGTCTCATCGACGTCCACGGCCTCGACCGCCTCGATCTCGAACGGCGGCGTCTTGGCGCGGCTGAGGATCTCGGCCGCGGCCACGCGGACCTCCACCTCGCCGGTCGGCAGGTTGGGATTCACGGTCTCGGGCGAGCGCGCCACGACCTCGCCGCTCACGGCGAGCACGTACTCGGAGCGTGCCTGCTCGGCCACGGCGTGGGCGGCGGGCACGAGCGACGGGTCGAAGACGAGCTGCACGACGCCGCTGCGCTCGCGCAGGTCGATGAACACGAGGCCGCCGTGGTCACGGCGGTGGGCGACCCAGCCGGCGAGGCGTACCTCGCGGCCGACGTCGGGGAGCCGGAGATCGCCGGCAGAGGCGTCGCGGAGCATCAGGCGTCCTTTCCGAGGCGCGAGCGGATGAGATCTGCGAGGCCGGCAGCGGGCACGTCTTCTTCCCCGCCGCCGTCCATGGCGCGCAGGCGCACCGTCCCGGCGGCGAGCTCGTCCAGGCCGCAGAGGACGGCGAACGCCGCGCCGCTGCGGCCGGCCTGCTTGAGCTGGCCCTTGGGGCTGCGCCCGGCGAGGTCCAGCTCGGCGGCCAGGCCGGCAGTGCGCAAGGCGTGCGCGACGCCGAAGGCGCTTGCGCGCGCCTCGCCGGTGAAGCTCACCACGAAGACGTCGGGCGCGTGTGACGGCAGCTCCCGCGCGCGCATCGCCAGCGTGATGCGCTCGAGCCCGCTGCCCCAGCCCACGCCCGGCGTGGGCCGGCCGCCGATCATCTCCACGAGGCCGTCGTAGCGGCCGCCGCCGCCGACGCCGCTCTGGGCGCCGAGGCGATCGGAGTTGAGCTCGAAGGTGGTGCGCGTGTAGTAGTCCAGGCCGCGCACGAGACGGAACTCCAGGTGCGGCTCGAGCCCGGCCCCGCGCACGAGCCCCAGGACGGTGTCGAAGTGCGCGCGGCAGTCGGGGCACAGGTGGTCGCCGATGCGCGGCGCCTCGTCGAGCACCGCGCGGCACCTCTCGACCTTGCAGTCGAACGTGCGCAGCGGGTTCAGCTCGATACGCTCGAGGCAGTCGCCGCAGAGCTCGCCCTCGCGGCCGTGCAGGTACGCGCGCAGCTTCTCCACGTAGGCCGGCCGGCACTCGGCGTCACCCATGCTGTTCATGTTCAGCGTGACGCCCTCCACGCCCAGCTCCGCGTAGATGGCGGCGAGCAGCGTGATGACCTCGGCGTCCACGGCCGGATCGGCCGAGCCGATGGCTTCGGCACCGAACTGGTAGTGCTCGCGGTACCGCCCCGACTGGGGCTTCTCGTAGCGGAACATCGGGCAGTAGTACCAGACCTTCACCGGCTGCGGCAGCTTGTGCATGCCGTGCTCCACGTAGGCGCGGCAGATGGGCGCAGTGCCCTCGGGACGCAGCGTCAGCAGACGCTCGCCCTTGTCCGTGAAGGTGTACATCTCCTTGCGCACGATGTCAGTGGCCTCGCCGACGCCGCGCTCGAACAGGCCGGTCTCCTCGAACTCAGGTGTGACCATGTGGCGGTAGCCGAAGGCGGCGAACACGCGCGCGGCAGCGGCGACGATAGCGTCGCGCTGCGCGGCCTCGTCCGGGAGGAGGTCGTACGTGCCCTTGGGACGCACGGGGCCGCTCACCAGCGGTGCTCCGGATCGTAGCGCAGCGGCGAGAGGAAGGGGTTGAGTGCGAGCTCACGACCCAGCGAGGTGTCGGGACCGTGGCCGCAGTGCACCGTGGCGTCGGGCGGGAAGCGGCGCACCAGGGTGGCGACCGAGTTGAGGAGCTGGTCCATGTCGCCGCCCGGCAGGTCGGTGCGGCCGACGCTGTTCTGGAAGAGGAGGTCGCCGACGAACAGCTGGTCCTCGCCGATGGCGTAGGTGTACGAGCCGCGCGAGTGACCGGGCGTCGGGACGGCGAGCACCTCGAAGGGCAGGCCGTCCAGCGTCTGCTCACCGCTGAGCGTGACGGCCCCCGTGACCGGCTCGATGTCGAAGCCGGCCATGGCACCGAGACGGTTGTCGGCCATCTCGCCGGCGTCGGCCTGGCCGACGTACACGGGGATGTCGAAGTGGGCGGCCAGCGGGGCGACGCCGCCGAAGTGGTCGAAGTGGCCGTGCGTCACGAGCACGGCGGAGGGCGCGTAGCCGATCTCGTCGAACGCGCCGATGACGACGCCGGCCTCGTCGCCGGGATCGATGACCAGGCCGGCCTGCTCGCCGACGACGAGGAAGCAGTTTGCCTGAAGGGGGCCGAGCGGAACGGCGAAGACGTCGAAGGGGGGCATGTCACCTCGGGTGGTCGTGGTCCGCGCGACAGGGTATCAGACGGCGGCAGGCCGCGCCCGCCGAGGGCCGCCGCACAAGGCCGGGCCGGCTGCGCCCGCCGGCCCGGCCGGATCACATCCCGACGACCCGGTAGGCGTCGTAGACCGTGTGGATGCTGCGGATGTTGGCGAGGATGTTGTCCAGCTGGCGCACGTCGCCGACCTCCAGCGTGAAACGGTCGCGCACCACGCCGTCAGGCAGCGTCTGCATGCTGCCGCCGACGATGTTGGCGCCGGAGTCCGAGAGCGTGCGCGCGAGGTCTTCGAGCAGGTGGTTGCGGTCGAGCGCCTCGACCATGATCTCCACGCGGAACGACACGCCGCTGAGGCCCTGCCAGTCGACGTTGGTGAAGCGCTCCGGGTTCTTGGCCAGAGCGCGGGCGTTCTTGCAGTCCTCGCGGTGGATGGTGATGCCCTTGCCCAGTGAGATGTAGCCGACGATAGGGTCGCCGGGGATGGGCTTACAGCACTTGGCCATGCGCACCATGATGTCGCTCATGCCCTCGACGGCGATGCCGAACTGACCCGAGAGGGCCTGGGGCTCGTCGGCGTCGAGCGGCGGGCGCGTGGGGGCCAGCAGCTCGGGAGGCGGCGTGGCCTCCTTCATCGTCCCCGAGGCCTGCATGACCTTGACGGCCACGGTCTTCACCGGCAGACGCCCGGAGCCGAGCGCCACGAAGAGGTCGTCGGGCTTGGCGTAGCCGATCTCTTTGCAGATCTGCGCGAAGACCTTGGAGTGCAGGATCTTCTGTGCCGGCAGGCCCTCGCGGCGCAGCACCTCCTGCAGCAGGTCGCGGCCGGAGTTCTCGCTGTCCTCACGCTGCTCGCGGCGGAAATGCTGGCGGATCTTCTGGCGCGCCCGCGGCGAGTGCACGATGTCGAGCCAGTCGCGCGACGGGCCGTGGCTCGACTTGCTGGTGATGACCTCGACGATGTCGCCGCTGGTCAGCGCCGTGTGCAGCGGCACGATGCGCCCGTTGACCTTGGCGCCGACGGTGTGGCTGCCGACGTCGGTGTGCACGGCGTAGGCGAAGTCGATGGGCGTGCTGCCGGCCGGCAGGCTCTTGACGTCGCCCTTGGGCGTGAACACGAAGACCTCGTCCTCGAAGAGGTCGACGCGCAGGGTGTCCATGAACTCGCGCGCGTCGCCGGTCTCGGACTGCCACTCCATCATCTGGTGGAGCCACGAGAGCTTGTCGGCGTCGCGCTGGCCGCGCTCCTTGTACAACCAGTGCGCGGCCACCCCGAACTCGGCCGTCTGATGCATGTCGAAGGTGCGGATCTGGATCTCGAGCGGCTTGCCGCCGGGCCCGATGACCGTGGTGTGCAGCGACTGGTACATGTTGAACTTGGGCATCGCGATGTAGTCCTTGAAGCGCCCCGGGATGGGCTTCCACACGGAGTGGATGATGCCGACGGCGCCGTAGCAGTCCTTGATGGACTCCACCTGCACGCGCAGGCCGGTGAGGTCGAAGATCTCGTTGAACTCCTTGCCGCCGCGGCTCATTTTCGTGTAGATGGAGTAGAAGTGCTTGGCGCGGCCGCTGATGTCGGCCTCGATGCCGGCCTCCTCCAGTGCCAGGCGCAGGAACTCAGCGGCCTCGTCCACGTAGTCTTCGCGGTCGGCGCGCCGCTGCGCGACCCACTTCTGGATCTCCTGGTACTTGCGCGGGTGCAGCGTGGCGAAGGCGAGGTCCTCGAGCTGCCACTTCATGTTGTGGATGCCGAGACGGTGAGCCAGGGGCGCGTAGACCTCGAGCGTCTCCTTGGCCTTCTGGATCTGCTTCTGCTTGCTGAGGTAGCAGAGCGTGTGCATGTTGTGCAGGCGGTCGCAGAGCTTGATGAGGATGACGCGGATGTCGGTCGCCATGGCGACGATCATCTTGCGGTAGTTCTCGGCCTGCTCCTCCTCCTGGGAGGTGAAGTGCATCTTGGTGAGCTTGGTGACGCCGTCGACCAGCATGGCGATCTCGTCGCCGAACTCGTCGGCGACCCAACCCAGCGGCGTACCCGTGTCCTCGACCACGTCGTGCATGAGCGCCGCGGCGATGGTGACCGAGTCCAGGCGCAGGTCGGCCGCGTTGAGTGCCGTGCCCACCGGGTGGTGGATGTAGGCCTCGCCGCTCTTGCGCACCTGCTCGCCGTGCAGGATGCAGGCGGCCACGAAGGCGCGGGTGATGAGGTCGCGGTCGGCGTCGGGGTTGTAGCGCGCGACGGCCGCGAACAGGTCGTCGAGCAGTGGCCGGTACTTCTCCGGGACGTCTGTCAGAACGCTGCCGTGAGGCAGGTCTGCAAGAAGCTGTCTGTCTGAAACAGGCTGCGCCATGAGCTGTGTGTCGCGGTCCTCGATACGTCGACCTTACCCTGCGGGCGGGTGAGATGGTAGCCGCCGTCCTGCACCCGCAGCAGGCCGGCCTCGCGCAGCGCCCGCAGGGCCGCAGCGACGGCGCCGGCAGGGCGCAGGAAGGGCTCGCCCCTGAGGACCTCCTGCTCCAGAGCTCCGTCGAACACGCCGGAGCCGGCGCTCAGTGCGCGCCAGACGCGGCGCATGACGCGGTCCAGGTCGAGCTCGGCGGCGGCCACACGGGCGGCGAAACCGGCCTCCGCCGGCCCCCACAGGGCGTGCACCCAGGCCGCGGGTGCAGCCGCCGCGACGGCCGCGAACAGGCGGCGCGTGAACGGCGGGTCGAGCAGGACGACGTGGTCGAAGGCGGCGGCGGCCTGCGGCCGCGCCGCCACCACATCGTAGCCGGCCAGCACGAGGCCGGCGCCGGCCGCGACCTCGTCGAGACGGCCGGCGCAGCCCGCCTGCACGTAGGCGGCGGAGCGCCCGAGCTGTGGCGAGAGCACCTCGCGCGTGAGCAGCGGCCGCCGGCGCGCGACATCGGCCGTGAGCACGAGCAGACGCTCGCCGCCCGCGGCGAGCGAGGCCAGCGCAGAGACCGGCGGCCGGCCGCGGCGGTCGACGAGGCGGCCGGCACGGCGTGCCTCGTCGACCGCGTCGCCGCCGCACGACGCGGCGGCACCATGCGCCGCGGCGCCGCCCTCTGCCGCGTCGCAGCCGTGCGCCACACCCCACCCCGGCCCGTCCAGGACCTCGCGCCACAGGGCGCCGCCGCTGAGCCGCTGCGCGCAGGAGAGATCGCAGGCCGTGACGCAGAGGTCGGCCCCATCGGCGGTCAGGGGATGGAGTGCCTTGACCTGCACCTGGGCCGTGACGGCGCCGCGGAACTCGTTCTTCTCCAGGTGCAGCGGCACATCGTAGCGGCCGTCGCGGGCGAGCTCGGAGAGCCCGTTGAAGTTGAAGTGGATGGCCTGGCAGGAGGCGCCCTCGCAGCTCACGCGGCACTGCAGGTGCCTGCGGTCGCGGGTGAGCCGCGGCGCCTTGACCTCGGCGCCGTGCAGCAGGAGCGTGGGCCGGGCGTTGCCGAAGCCGTGCGGCGCCAGCAGCTCGAGCTCGTCGGCGAGCCCGAGCGTGAGCTGGTCGCCGCCCACGACCGCCTCGACGCGGCGCGTGCGCACCAGGTCGTCCGGGCCGAGCGCCGCCGCGGCCTGGGCGGTGAACGCCGCGCGGAAGGCGGGGATCGCGGAGCGCCGCAGACGCAGCCCGCAGGCGGCGCGGTGCCCGCCGAACGCCAGGAGGTGGCCGGCGCAGCGCTCCACGGCGCCCAGAAGGTCGAACGCCGGGATGCTGCGTCCCGAGCCTTTGGCCTCGTCCCCGTCCTCCCGCTCGCTGAGCAGCACCGCCGGGCGGTTGAAACGCTCGACCACACGCGAGGCGACGATGCCGACAACGCCCTCGTGCCACTCCGGCGACGAGAGCACGAGCGCCGCCGGCGGCGGGTCGGATACCATGGCGCAGGCCGCCGTGAAGATGCCCGCCTCGAGCTCCTGCCGTTCGCGGTTGAGCTCGTCGAGCCGCAGGGCAAGCGGCAGCGCGGCCTCGCGGTCGGCGCTCCGCAGCAGCTCGAGCGCCGGCGAGGCGTCTTCGAGCCGGCCGGCGGCGTTGAGCCGCGGCGCCACGCGGAAGCCGACCACGCCGGCGTCGACGTCGCCGGGCGAGACCTTGGCGACCTCGAGCAGGGCGGCGAGGCCCGGCCGCGGGGCGCTGCGCAGGCGGCCGAGACCGAGGCGCGCCAGGGTGCGGTTCTCCCCGGTGAGCGGCACGAGGTCGGCGATGGTGCCGATGGCCACCACGTCGGCGAGCGGCCGGAGATTCAGAGGGACCTCGACGGCGGCACCATGCGGCGGATGGACGAGCAGCGCGTGGGCGAGCTTGAAGGCGACGCCGACTCCGGCCAGGTGCGGGTACGGGTAGCCGGGCAGGCGCGGCGTGACCACCACGCAGTCGGGGAGCTCGCCTTCGATCTCGTGATGATCGGTGACGATGACGTCCATGCCCAGCTCGCGCGCGCGGGCCACCTCGGCGCGCGCGTTGATGCCGCAGTCCACCGTGACCAGCAGCTTCACCCCCGCCGCGGCGAGCTCCTCGATGGCGGTCGCAGACACTCCGTAGCCCTCCACGAAGCGGTTGGGCAGATGCCAGCGGACCTCCGCCCCCAGCTCCTCGAGGATGCTGACGAGGAGGAACGTGGCGGTGATGCCGTCGGCGTCGTAGTCCCCGTGCACGGCGATGGGCTCGCGGGCCGACAGGGCGCGGTCGATGCGCCGGCGGGCGTCGGCGACTCCGGGCAGCAGGTAGGGATCGTGGACCGTGACGTCGGGGTGCAGGAAGGCCCGGGCCTCGTCCGGGTCGGTGTATCCCCTGCGCACCAGAACCTGAGCGACGACCTCGCCGACCTCGAGCTCCGTGCAGAGCCGGCGGACGTCGGCGTAGGACGCCGGCGAGATGCTCCAGGAGCCGGGATCGGTCACGTGCACATCACAGCATGAGTGTACCGCGCGGTCGGGACGGACGGCGCGGAGGCGCCGGTCGAGGGAGTCGCCGCCGGGCGCCGCGGGCGTGAGCCGGGGTCCCGGACCTCAGGAGGGCGGCGCGAAGGGTGTGCCGCCGGGCGCCGCCTCCGGCGTCTCGCTCGCTGCGGGCTCGGCGGCGGCACCGTCACCGCCGGGCTCGCCGACGCTCACGTCCGGCGCGACCGGCGGCGAGACGACCGTCACCGCCGTGGCCTCCGCGCCCGGGTCGTCCCCGGCGCGCGGCTCCGGCGTGACGACGGCCGTGGCCGAGTCCACACCGGCGTCGGCCGCGTCGGGGCCGACTCCGCCCGCATCCACGGGGGACTCCGGGGCTGCGGCCGCAGGCTCGCCTGCTGCCGTAGTCCCGGGCTCGTCCGCGGCGGCGAGGTCGTCCCAGCCGGCGACGGACGAGGCCGCCACGGCCGCCGTGACCGCGGTGGCGTCGGCGGGGCCCGCCCCGGGAGCCTCGAGCGCGGCCTGCCCCGCGGGTGTCGGCGGGAACGCGAGCGCCGTCTCCTCTGCAGCGGCCACCGGCGCGACCGCCGTGCGATCGGCGAGCGCCTGTGCGTCGCGCAAGCGCCTGTAGGTGGACGCCAGCTCCTTCTCCAGCCGGCGCTGCGCCGCGACGGCGGCGCCTCGCGAGGCCCACGCGCCGACCACCCCGGCCACCACGACCACGGCCGCGAGCGCGACGGTCACCCAGAAGAGCGAGAGGCCGGTCCAGCTCACGGCGAGGAAATCGAGGTCGACCGTCACGGCGTGGTTGACGGCGCCCACGGCGACGAGCACCAGGGCGACGATGACCAGGATTGTGAGTGCGGTGCGCACGGGCGGACCCCTCTTCAGTGGCGGCTGTCGGCTGGGAGTATAGAGCACGGGCGCGGTAGCGCGCGCCACAGCGACAGGGGCGGAGCCGCAGGCGCTGCCGCGCTCACAGACGCTCGATGGTCGCCCGGGCGCGCGCCTTCTGGAGCCAGCGTGCAAGAGCCGCGGAGCGCTCCTGCCCATCGAGGCCCTCCTGGATCTGCTCGCGCACCTCTGCGAACGGGGTCACCGTGGTCGGCCGCTCGTCGAGCAGCTTGAGGATCCACACGCCCCCGGGGCCCCTGGTGGGCGGCGTGACCTCGTTCGCGTCGAGCTTCGCGACCGCCTTGCGCAGCGGGGCCGGCAGCGACGACGGCGACACCCAGCCCATCATCCCCGCGCTGGACTTGAGCTCGGGGTCCACGGAGAACTGCCGCGCCACCTCTTCGAAAGGGCGGCCCTGGTCCAGGCGCTTGACTGCGTTGCCCGCGATACCCTCGTTGCGCACCACGAAGGCGCCGAGGGCCCACTGCCCGGCGGTCGTGAACAGCTCCTCGCGGTTCTTCTCATAGAACGACCTCACCGCCGTCTCCGTCGCCCTCAGCTGCGGGAAGCGCGCATTCTGGACAGCCTCGCGCACCACACCCTGCTCCAGGCTGGTGCGGAGCTGGCCGGCCGTCATGCGCGTCTTCGCGAGCGCGGCGTCGAGCGCCTTCTGGCCGCCCAGCTGGTCACGCACCGCGGCGACGCGGCGGTCCACCTCGGCCGGGTCGGCCGCAACCGAGAGGCGCTCGGCCTCGGCCGCCACGAGCGCCCCATCGATGGCCGTCCGCAGGCCCGCCTGGGTCGTGTCCTTCTGACCCACAAGACGGCCCTCCGCCCGCGCCAGGTCGACGTCGCTCTGACGCACCTCGCGGCCGTTCACGCGCGCCACCACCGGGTCGGCGGGCGCGCTCGGGGAGGGTGACGACATGGCCGCCCCGCCGCAGCCGGCGGCAGCCAGAGCGATGATCACCGACGTGACCAGGATCGCAGCCGGGACGAGGCCGAGGCGGCCTCTGCGCAGGGGAGACGTCACTGCCGGGGGACGCGGGACACAAGGCGGAAGATCACGCGGGCGCTTCACGAGGCGAGCACGCACCAAGCGCGTCAGACGGACGCCCCCGCGGCGGAGAAGGCGGCCTTGAACGGCTCCGTGTCGACGCGGCGCTCACCGCCGGCGAACCGCGCCGGAAAGTAGCACGCCATCTCGTGGGGAGAGCCGGCGTCGCCGCCGGTGCTGACCAGCCGCGGCATGGCCGTGGTGCAGATCTCCTGGGCGCGCGGGCAGCGCGGGTGGAAGACACAGCCCTTGGGCGGGTTGGCGGGGCTGGGCACGTCGCCCTCGAGGATGATGCGCCGCCGCGCGCGCTCGGTGTGCGGGTCGGGGATCGGCACCGCCGACAGCAGAGCCTCGGTGTACGGGTGCTGCGGGAAGTCGTACAGCAGCCGGCTGTCGGAGATCTCGACGATCTTGCCGAGGTACATGACGGCCACGCGATCGGAGATGTGCTTGACCACGGAGAGGTCGTGGGCGATGAACACGTAGGTGAGGTCGAACTCGTCCTGAAGGTCCTCGAGCAGGTTGATGACCTGCGCGCGGATGGACACGTCGAGGGCGCTCACCGGCTCGTCGCAGATGATGAGCTTGGGGTTGAGCGCCAGGGCGCGGGCGATACCGATGCGCTGGCGCTGCCCCCCGGAGAACTCGTGCGGGTAGCGCTCGGCGTGCTCGGCGTTGAGGCCCACCGTCTCCAGCAGCTCGAACACGCGCTTCTTGCGCTCCTCGGGCGTGCCGATGTTGTGGATCTTGAGCGACTCCCCGACGATGTCGCGCACGCGCATGCGCGGGTTCAGCGAGGCGTATGGGTCCTGGAAGATGATCTGCATGTCGCGGCGCAGCTTCTGCATCTCGCTGCCCGACGCCTTCATGACGTCGATGTCCTCGAAGACCACGGTGCCGGCCGTGGCGTCGATGAGGCGCAGCACGGCGCGGCCGGTGGTGGACTTGCCGCAGCCGCTCTCGCCCACGAGCCCCAGGGTCTCACCCTTCTCGACGTTGAAGCTCACCCCGTCGACCGCGTAGACGGTGCCGGTCTGCCGTTTGAGGACACCCGACTTGATGGGGAAGTGCTTCTTGAGCTCACGCACCTCGAGCAGGCTCACGATGCGGCCTCCTTCTCGAAGTGCGGCAGCTTCTCGCGGATCGCGTGACGCTCGTCGACGGGGATCCAGCAGCTCACGCCGTGGTCGGGACCCACGATCTCGAGGGCCGGCCACTCGCCGCGGCACTCTTTGCGCTCGTACGGGCAGCGGCCCGAGAACGGACAGCCGGCGGGCAGCGCGATGAGGTCCGGCGGCTGCCCCTTGATGGGGGTGAGCCGCGCCTTTTCGGCCACGTCGAGTCGCGGCAGCGAGCCCAGCAGCCCCCACGTGTAGGGGTGATGGGGATTGTAGTAGATCTCGTCCACGGGGCCGTACTCCACGGTGCGCCCCCCGTACATGACCATGACCTTGTCGGCGATCTCGGCCACCACGCCGAGGTCGTGGGTGATGGCGATGACGCCGCTCTCGTAGCGCTCCTGCATCTCGCGGATGACGTCGATGATCTGCGCCTGGATGGTCACGTCCAGCGCCGTGGTGGGCTCGTCGGCGATGAGGATGTCGGGGTTGCAGCTGATGGCCATGGCGATCATGGCGCGCTGGCGCATGCCCCCGGAGAACTCGAACGGGTACTGGTTCACGCGCTTGGCGGCGTCGGGGATGCCGACGCGGTCGAGCAGCTGGGCGGCCATCTGCCATGCCTCGCCCTTGGTCTTGCCCTGGTGCAGGATGATGGCCTCGGCGATCTGGCTGCCGATCTTGACCACAGGGTTCAGGCTGGTCATGGGGTCCTGGAAGATCATGGCGATGTCGTTGCCACGGACCTGGCGGATCTCGTCGTCGCTGATGGTGCGCAGGTCGCGGCCGCCCAGGTCGATGCGCCCGCCGACGATCTTGCCCGGCGGGTCGGGGATGAGGCGCATGATGGAGAGCGCCGCCACCGTCTTGCCCGAGCCGGACTCGCCGACGATGCCCAGCGTCTCCTTGCGGTCGAGCGTGAAGCTCACGCCGTTGACCGCCTTGACCACGCCGGCGTAGGTGAAGAAGTGGGTCGAGAGGTCCTCGACGGTGAGCAGACGTTCGCCCATCCCCTACTCCTTCAGCTTCGGGTCGGTGGCGTCACGCAGGCCGTTGCCGAAAGAGATGAAGCCGAACACGGTGACCACGAGGAAGATGCTGGGGAAGGTGAGCATCCACCAGCTGCCGGCCCAGAAGTAGCTGAGGTAGTCGGCGATCATCTTGCCCCAGGAGGCGTTGGGCGGCTGGATGCCGATGCCGAGGTAGCTCAGGGCGGCCTCGGTGACGATGGCGCCGCCCACGCCCATGGCGATGGCCACGTAGACCGGCGCCATGGTGTTGGGAAGCACGTGGCGGAAGATGACGCGCAGGTCGCTGGCGCCCTGCGCACGCGCCGCCTCGACGTACTCCATGGACTTGACACTGAGCACTGAGCCGCGGTTGAGGCGCGCGTAGGTGGCCCAGCCGAGGATGCCGATGGCGATGAACACGTTCTGGAAGCCCGGCCCGAGCACCACCATGATGAGCAGCACGAACAGGATGTAGGGGAAGGCGAAGAAGATGTCGGCGAGGCGCATGATGACGGAGTCGACCCAGCCCCCGTAGTAGCCCGAGATGGGCCCCAGGATGAGGCCGATGATGAGGGCGATGGCCACGGCGATGACGCCGACGAGCAGCGAGATGCGCGTGGCCACCAGCGTGCGGGACAGGATGTCCCGGCCGAGGTAGTCGGTGCCGAACGGATGCGACCACGTGGGCGGTGAGCCGCGCCCCTCGGGCGACAGCGCGTAGTTGACCTCGTTCGGCGGGTACGGGGCCAGATACCCCTTGGGCGTGACCCAGGCCACGACCTCGATGGCGCCGACGATGATGAACACGGTGATGATGACGAGGCCGACGAGCGCGAGACGGTTGCGCTTGAGGCGACGCCAGGTGTCACGCCAGAGGCCGAGCGGCTTGCGCGCCGTGCCGGTCTCCTCATGCCCCAGCTCCACCTGCTCGGTGAGCGCCTCGGCCGTGGTGCGCCCGTCGATGTCCTGGATGGACGTGGTGATCTCGTTGCCCGCGTCGTCCCGGTACCCCCGCTCGTCACGCGGGCCGCTGTTCCAGTGGTCGGCCACGGCTCAGCCCTCGAGGCGGATGCGCGGGTCGACCCAGGCGTAGCCGAGGTCGACGAACAGGTTGGCGAACACGTACACGATGGTGGCGAACAGCACGCCGCCGGCGACCACCGGGAGGTCCCGCGCGCCGATGGCCTGGTAGATCATGAGGCCGATGCCGGGCCGGTTGAACACCGTCTCGGTGAGGATCGCGCCGCCCATGAGGGCACCGAGGTCGATGCCGGCGATGGTCATGACAGGGATGACGGCGTTCTTGAAGGCGTGCTTGCGCACCACGCGGCTCTCGGAGAGGCCCTTGGCGCGCGCCGTGCGGATGTAGTCGGCGCGGATGACCTCGAGCATGGAGGCGCGCTGCATGTACGAGATGTAGGCGACCTCGATCATGCCCAGGGTGACGGCCGGCAGGATGAGCGTGAGGAAGCTGTTCCAGGAGGCGGGGATGACCCAGGCCACGTTGTCGCCGGCGCCGATGAGCGGCAACAGATTGAGCTTGTACCCGAAGAGCCACTGCATGAAGACGCCGAGCACGAACACCGGTATGCCCCAGATGATGAGCGCCGCCGTGGTGAGCGTGGTGTCCCAGAACGTGAACTGGCGCAGCGCCGAGTAGATGCCCAAGGGGATGCCGAGCAGCTCGATGAGCACCGCCGCCAGCGCCAGCTGGATGGTGTTGGGGGCGTTCTCGCGGATCATCTGCGTGACCGGCTTCTGGAGCTGGTACGACTCGCCCAGGTCGAGGCGGACGATGCGCCCCAGGAACCTGTAGTACTGGACGTAGAGGGGCTTGTCGAGCCCGAGCCGTTCGCGGATGTCCTGGATCTTCTCGGGCGTGGCGTTCTTGCCGGCGACGAGCTGGGCGGGGTCGCCGGGGATGGCAAACATGATGAGGAAGGTGATGACGGTGACGCCGATCAGCACGATGACGAGCTGAAGAAGACGCCTGACGATGTAGGCCACCATGTCGGCTACTCTACCTCATTCCCCGGCGCGAGCGACTCGCCCTCGCCGGTGCCCGCACAGGTCCACACACAGTGGCGGCCCGCCGCTCCCAGAGCGGCGGGCCGCCAGCTCGAAAGCTGCCGCAGCAGTCTAGGTAGTCACGACTGCCTACGCAACTCGCGTCGGTTCAGCTCACTGCTTGACCCACAGCGTCCACATGTCGGTGAAGCCCATGGGGTTGTGGACGAAGTTGGCGATGCGGTTGTTGGTCACGCGGAAGTCCCGGTAGAAGTACAGGGGGACGGCCGGCATGTCGGTGAGGATGATCTTCTCGGCCTGGGCGTACAGGTTGTAGCGCTGCTGCGCGTCCTGCGTGGAGCGCGCCTGCAGGAGCAGGTCGTCGACCTGGCTGTTGGAGTAGAAGGTATAGCTGCCGGTACGCGCCTGGTCCGACTGGAACAGCGGATACAGGAAGTTGTCCATCGACGGGTAGTCGGCGATCCAGCCCATGCGGAACAGCTGGCTGCCGCTGCCCTTGTTGCCCTTGGACAGCTTGTCGAGGAAGGTGCCCCACTCGAAGTTGCTGAGCTTGACCTCGACGCCGGCCTTCTGCCAGCCCGCCTGCAGCACTTCGGCGATCTTCTGGTGACCCTCGTCGGTGTTGTACCAGTAGTTGAGCGTGGGCACGCTGCCGATGGCCGCGATGCGGCTGGCGGCGTCGTCCGGGTTGTAGGGATACGGGGTCTGGTCCGCCAGGTAGCCGGGGATGCCCAGCGGGACGTAGCCGGCGGCCGGCAGGGAGACGCCCTCGTTCACGATGTTGATGACGTTCTGGGCGTCGGCGGACTCGGCGATGGCGATGCGCAGGTCCTGGTTCTGGCCCAGGGTCGCGTCGGTCTGGTTCATGCCGACGTAGTAGAGGGCCAGCGCAGGCCAGCGCTTGGCGGTCCACTCACCGCTCGCGACCTTGGGGTTGTTCTCGGCCGCAGCGACCTGGCCCGGCGGCACGCTGGTGTAGTCGATGCTGCCCTTCTGGAACTCCAGCCATTCGGTCTGGGAGGAGGTGATGATCGGCATGTTGATGGTGTCCAGGTACGGACCACCGGCGGCCTGGTTCCAGTACGAGGGGTTCTTGACCAGGGTGACGCTCTGGTTGTTCTTCCAGCTGTCGACCATGTACGGGCCGGTGCCGACCGGCTTCTGGCTGAATGCCTTGGCGCCGACTTCCTTGGCGTAGTCGACCGGCCACGCGGCGGCCACGGTGTGGCCCAGGGTCTGCGGGAACTCGGCGAACGGGTAGCGCAGCTTGACCTGGAGCGTGTAGTCGTCCAGCGCGATCACGCCGGTGAGACCCTTCTTGGTGTCGACCTGGTAGCCGCCGTCGTCGCAACCCTCGATCGGGGCGAGGATGTACGACACGTAGGACTGGTTGGCCGGATCGGTGACGTAGTTCCAGGCGTCGACGAAGTCCTGCGCCTTGACCTCACGATCGGACAGGGGCGCCTGGTACATGACACCCTGCTTGATGGTGAAGGTCCAGGTCTGCGAGTCGGTGCTCTCCCACTTCTCCGCGAGCACGGGCTCGGCGACCATCTCGCCCTTGTCGTTCATGACATAGCCGGCGAGACCCTCGAAGACTTGGTGGGCGACCTGCATGCCCTCCGACTCCTGCGCGTTCACCGGTTCGATGGAGACCGGGTTCGCGGTGAGCGGGTAGTTGTAGGTGCCGCCGGCGACCGGCGACGCGGCGGCGGTGGGGCTGGCGCTCTCGCCACCGCCGGAGCTGCTGCTGCCGCAGGCGGCGAGCGCCAGTGCGGCGGCGACGAGGATGGCTGCGACGAGCAGCACCCAGCGCGACGTCAAGACGGTTTTCTTCACGGTGACCTCCTTCACGACTGACCTTGTCTGCCACCCATGCCCCCCCACGGGAAGGGTGGTCTCTCGGCGGGAGCCCTGCCTCCCGGTCTGGACTGCTTCACACCCCCCCCTGATCCTCCTGCCGACGTTGAATGACCACGGCGTGCGCCGCGGCCCGTGGAGGACGCGCCTAGCCGAGCCTCCAGACGAGGAGGAACGACGTCACGAACCAGGCGATGCCCGTGATGATCGTGTAGCGGGTGAGGTTGCGTTCCATGACGCTGGCGGACGAGGCGAATGAGAACCCGGTGATGCTGGCCATGCCCGCGTCCTTGCCGCTGTGCAGCAGGATGAGGGCGATGAGCAGAAGGCTCTCGACGATGAACACGGTGACGAGGACTGCGTTGAGCACTAGATCACTCCCCCTGAGATGAAAACGGCGTCTGCATACGAGCCATCCATTCTTGCACCAGAGACAGGTGCGGACAAACTACGGAGCCGGGCGGACCGCGGAGCGGCGTCCCCGGCCGGGCTCACGTGACGGGCTCGACAAGGGTGACGCCCGTCATCTGCGGCGGGTGCGGCAGGCCGAGGAAGGCGAGCACCGTGGGCGCGAGGTCGCACAGGCGGCCGCCCGCTCGCACGCGCACGCCCTCGGCGGTGACGATGAACGGCACCGGGTTGGTGCTGTGCGCGGTGTTGGGGCTGCCGTCGGCCTCGAGCATGTTGTCCGAGTTGCCGTGATCGGCGGTGACGAGGCCGACGCCGCCGAGGCGGGTGACCGTATCCACCACCCGCCCCACGCAGGTGTCCACCGCCTCCACGGCGGCGACGGCCGCGGCGATCACGCCGGTGTGGCCGACCATGTCGGCGTTGGCGTAGTTGACGACCGCGAAGTCGTAGCGCCCGGTCTCGAGCGCGGCGACCAGGGCGTCGGTGACGGCGTACGCGCTCATCTCGGGCTCGTGGTCGTAGGTGGGCACGTGACGCGGGCTGGGGATGAGGATGCGCGTCTCGCCCTCCACCTCGTGCTCCCGGCCGCCGTTGAAGAAGAACGTGACGTGAGCGTACTTCTCGGTCTCGGCGATGTGCAGCTGCCACAGGCCGTGCTCAGCGAGCACGTCGGCGAGCACATGTTCGGGGTGCTCGGGCGGGAAGGCGACCGGCAGGTCGAACTCGGCCTTGTACTGGGTCATGGTGACGAAGTCGACGGCCGGCGGGTGATGGCCGCGGTCGAACCCGTCGAAGCCTGGCTCGGTGAAGGCCCGCGTGAGCTCGCGCGCCCTGTCGGGGCGGAAGTTGAAGAAGAGGCACACGTCGCCGTCGTTGACGCGCGAGGGGTGCTCGGGCGCGACGACGGTGGGGCGCACGAACTCGTCGTCCTCGCCGCGACGGTAGGCGGCGGCGACCGCCGCCTGGGCGTCCGCGGCGAAGAAGCCGGCGCCGTACACCAGGGCGTCCCAGGCGAGCTTGACGCGGTCCCAGCGCGTGTCGCGGTCCATGGCGTAGTAGCGGCCGCAGACGACGCCGTAGCGGCCGAGGCCGAGCGCGTCCATCTTGCCCTGCACACGCGCAAGATAGCCTTTGGCGCTGCGCGGCAGGGTGTCGCGGCCGTCGAGGAAGGCGTGCACGACGACGGACCGCACGCGGCGCTGCGCGGCCAGCTCGAGACAGGCCTCCAGGTGGCCGAGGTCGCTGTGCACACCGCCCTCGCTCACGAGGCCCATGAGGTGGAGCGTGCTGCCGCGGCCGGCGGCCTTGTCGAAGGCCTGCACGAGCGCGCGATTGCGGAGGAAGTCGCCGTCGGCGATCGCCTTGGTGATGCGCGTGAGGTCCTGGTAGACCACGCGCCCGGCGCCGATGTTGAGGTGCCCGACCTCGGAGTTGCCCATCTGGCCCGGCGGCAGTCCCACGGCCGGGCCGGACGCATCCAGGAGGCCGTGAGGATACCGGGCGCGAAGCGCGTCCATGACCGGCGTATGAGCGGCGAGGATGGCGTTGCCGGGCCCGGCCGGACCGACCCCCCAGCCGTCCAGCACCATGAGCACCACCGGCCGCTGGACCCTGCCGGAGGGTGACAGGGCGGGGTCGCCGGCATCGCGCGGACGCGACTGCGGACCGGCCCCCGGCGCGCCGGGGGCGGGGTCCGTGACCCCGCCCCCGGCCGCTCCGGCCAGGCTCATATCGCCATCGGGAGCCGGCATCACGCCTGCGGCTCGAAGCGCACGATGCGCGCGAACTCGGCGGGGTCGAGGCTGGCCCCGCCGACGAGCACGCCGTCGATGTCCGGCTGGGCCATGAGGTCGTCGATGTTGGCGGCCTTGACGCTGCCGCCGTACAGGATACGAACCCCGCCGGCGGCGTCGCCGAAGCGTTCGGCCAGGCGCCGGCGGATGAAGCCGACCGTCTCCTGGGCCATCTCGGGGGTGGCCGTCCTGCCGGTTCCGATGGCCCAGATGGGCTCGTAGGCGATGGCCACGCCAGCCAGCTCGGTCACCGCGATCCCGGCAAGATCGGCGTCCAGCTGGCCGCCGATCTTGCTCTCTGTCTGCCCCGCCTCGCGCTCCTCGAGCGTCTCGCCGCAGCACAGCACAGGCCGCAGGCCGGCGTCGAGCGCGGCCCGGACCTTCTTGGCCAGGTCGGCGTCGTTCTCGGCGTAGTACTGGCGGCGCTCCGAGTGGCCGAGGATCACGTACTGCACGCCCACCTCGGCGAGCATGGGCGGCGCCAGCTCACCCGTGTAGGCGCCCTCCGCGGCGTAGTGCATGGTCTGGGCGCCGACGGAGATGGCAGTATCGACAGTATTGCCCAGCGCGATGTGCACACACAGCGCCGGCGGGCAGATGAGCACGTCGCGGTCGTCCACCCCGGCGACGAGCGGTCGGAAGTGGGTGAAGAAGTCGCGCGTCTGCATCGGCGTCTTGTACATCTTCCAGTTGCCGGCCATGAGCGGGCGACGGGCAGGGGCCGCGCCCCCGCCTCCCCCGCCGGGACCGGCATCGATGAGCGCGTCCACGCCGGGCAACGCGCGGCCTTCAAGGAACTCCATCGACGCACCTCCACCAGTGCTCACGTGGGTCAGCCTGCCCTCGAGCCCGAAGGCGCGCACGGCGGCGACCGTGTCGCCGCCGCCGGCCACCGTGACGGCGGCGCTGGCCGCCACCGCCTCGCCGACGGCCCGCGTGCCGGCAGCGAACTCGGGCACCTCGAACAGCCCCATGGGGCCGTTCCAGTAGATCGTGCCGGCGCCGCGCAGACGCCGGGCGAACTCCTCGACGGTCCTGGGCCCGACATCGAGCGCCGTGTCCTCAGAGCCCACGCCGTCGGCCGACACCACGCGGGACGGCGCCCCGGCGACCCCCTCGGGGACGACGACCAGGTCGACCGGCAGGACCAGAACGCACTGCGAGGCCGCCGCGGCCGCGAGCACCTCGGCGGCCTGAGTGACCTCGTCCGCGCCCGCCCCCTTGGAGAGGCCGACACCGTTGCCCTGCGCGGCGAGGAAAGCATTGGCCATGGCGCCGCCGATGAGGATGCTGTCGGCCAGCTCGAGCATCTTACGGATAACGCTGATCTTGTCCGACACCTTGAGCCCGCCGAGCACCACCACGAAAGGCCGCGCCGGGTCGCGCAGCAGGCGTCCGAGGATCTGCAGCTCGCGCGTCATGAGCAGCCCGGCCACGGAGGGCAGGTAGTGCGTCACACCCTCCGTGGATGCGTGCGCCCGGTGGGCGGTGCCGAAGGCGTCGTTGACGTACACCTGGGCCAGGCCGGCGAGGCGCTGGGCGAAGACGGCGTCGTCGTCGGTCTCCTCGCGGTGGAAGCGCAGGTTCTCCAGCAGGAGGACCTCGCCCGGGGCGAGCGCCGCGGCCGCCTGCTCGGCCGCCGGGCCGACGCAGTCGTCCACGGTGGCGACGGGGCGGCCGAGCAGCTCCGCGAGGCGTGCGGCCACCGGCTTCATGCGCAGCTCCTCGACCACCTGGCCCTTGGGGCGGCCGAGGTGCGAGGCGAGCACGACAGAGCAACCCTGGTCGAGGAGCTCCTGGATGGTGGGCAGCGCCGCGCGGATGCGCGTGTCGTCGGCCACGGCGCCCTCCCTGAGGGGCACGTTGAAGTCGACGCGGACAAGCACACGCTTGCCGGCCAGCGGGTAGTCGCTCAGCGAACGCTTCATGACGTCTCCTCCGTGCTCCCGCTCAGAGCACGCGCAGCGTGAGGTCGACCAGACGGCACGAGTAACCCCACTCGTTGTCGTACCAGGACACGACCTTGAGCAGCCTGCCCTTCGCCATGGTGAGGGCGGGATCGAAGATGGACGAGTGGCTGTTGCCGATGATGTCGGTGCTCACGATGGGGTCCTCCTGGTACTGCAGGATGCCCTTCATGGGCCCGCTCTCCGCGGCCGCCTTCATGGCGGCGTTGACGTCCTCGGCCGTCACCTCCGTCTGCAGCTCGGCGACGAGGTCGGTGGCCGATCCGTCGGGCGTGGGGACGCGCAACGCGAAGCCGTCGAGCCTGCCCTCGAGCTCGGGGATGACGAGCGAGACGGCGCGCGCCGCGCCGGTCGTGGTCGGGATGATGGAGAGCGCTGCGGCCCGCGCCCGGCGCAGGTCCTTGTGCGGGAAGTCCAGCACCTTCTGATCGTTGGTGTAGGCGTGGACCGTGGTCATGAAGCCCTTCTCCACGCCGAAGTTGTCGACCAGCACCTTGGCCATCGGCGCAAGGCAGTTGGTGGTGCAGCTGGCGTTGGAGATGACGTCGTGCTTCGTCCTGTCGTAGGTCTGGTCGTTGACGCCCAGCACGATGGTGGCGTCGGGGCCCTTGGCAGGCGCCGAGATGATGACCTTGTTGACGCCGGCCTCGAGGTGCCTGGCGGCCGCCGACCGCTCCGTGAAGCGGCCGGTGGACTCGATGACGACCTCGGCGCCCAGCTCCTTCCAGGGCAGGTTGGCGGGGTCGGTCTCGGCCGTGACGTGGATGCGCCGGCCGTCGATGACGAGGGCGTCGTCCTCGACGTCAACGGAGCCCCAGAAGGGGCCGTGCACGGAGTCGTACTTGAAGAGATGGCCCAACGTGCGGGCGTCGGTCAGGTCGTTGATGCCGACGATCTCGATGTCCGCGCCCTGGCGCAGGGCCGCGCGGACGTAGAGCCTGCCGATGCGGCCGAACCCGTTGACACCTACGCGCACACTCATGTCTGCCTTCTTTCGCTGTGTGTATGTGTGTATCTGTGAGGTTGTGTGTGAAGCCTATCAGAGGGGTGCCCCGAGGCCGCGGGCCCGAGGAGTCGGCCCACCGCCGGTCGAGCCCCCTTCGTCGCACACGAGCGGGTGCTCACGCGGCGCACCGCCGGTGGAGCCCGCTGCGTCGCTCAACGCGGCTCCGTGAGCGCGGGCTGCGCCACGGTGGGGATGCGCCCCAGGAAGATGTTCCCCGTGCGCCCGTCGAGCGAAAGCCAGTCGCCGGTGTGCAGCTCGTTGCCGGCGAGCCGGACGGTGCCCGAGGACTCGAGCACCTCGAGGTCCAGGCACTCCACAACCGCCGTCTTGCCGAGGCGCTTGGCGGTGACGGCGGCGTGCGAGGTGGTGCCGCCGCGCGCCGTGAGGATACCGCTGACGCGGGCGATCATGGCGATGTCCTCGGGCACGGTGTCGGGCCGTAGCAACACGATGTTGGCGTCCGGGTCCTCCGCGAGGAGCCGGTCGATCTGCTCAGCGTTGAGGGCGGCGCGCCCGGCGTAGGCGCCGCCGGCCACGCCCATGCCCACGGCCACCGGCGGGCCGAAGCCGGGCGAGGTGGTGTCGAAGAACGGCGCGTCCTTGGTCTGCTCCTGGACCACGGCGCGTTTCTGCAGCACGTAGAGGTCCTCGCCGGCCGGCGACTCGAAGGTGAACTCGATCTCCTGAGGGTCGAACTCGCGCTGCCCCACGAGGTCGCGCGCCACGGCGAGCAGCTGCGCGTACACCTCGGGGTAGTCCTTCTCGAGCGAGTGCTCCACGCGCCGGTAGGTGGGGCTGCCCAGCCGCTGCGCCTCGGAGATGGGCAGCGGGAAGACGAGGCCGCCGACGAGGTCCTCGCCCTGGCAGCTCACGGCGAAGTCGCCGAACAGGCGCACCTGGCGGCTGTACGGCTCCAGCGGGTTGTTCGTGAACGTGACCCCGGAGCCCGACTCACGGCTGAGGTTTCCGAAGACCATGCGCTGCACCACCACGGCCGTACCCCACTCCTCGGCCACGCCGATGTACTGACGGTACAGGCGCGCGTGCGACGAGTCCCAGGACGCCAGCACCTTGAAGATGCAGGAGACGACCTGCGCGAACGGGTCGTCGACGAACACGACGCCCTGGGCGCGCGCCCGGTCCTTGTAGGCGAAGGCGATCTCGCGCATCTGGGCGGCCGAGAAGTCCAGTTTCTGCGCCACGCCATAGACGCGCTTGAACTCGGTCATGATGTCGTCGAACACGTCGCGGTCGATGCCGTCGGCCATGGCCCAGGACTGCAGGAAGCGGCGGTAGCTGTCCCACGTGACCCAGGCGCGGCCGGGCTGCTGCGCCAGGCGCTCGGCGAGCTCGTCGTTGAGGCCGACGTTGACGAACGTGGTCATGAGACCGGGCATGGAGATGGCGGCGCCGGAGCGGATGGAGAGCAGCAGCATGCGCGCGGGGTCGCCGAGCCGCAGGCCGGTCTGCCGCTCCAGGCTGGAGAGCGCCTTCTGGACGCGCTGCATGGTGTCGTCGTACAGCGGCTGGTACGACATCGCCGGCATGGCGCCGAAGAGCTCGATGGAGAGAACGAAGCCCTCGGGCACGCGGTGGCCGTAGGCCGCCATCTGCTTGAGGCCGTAGCCCTTGAAGCCGAGCGTGAGCTGGTCGTCGGTGGCGGGCCGCGGCCTGTGCAGGGGCGACACCAGCCGCTCAGGATCGTAGTTCATCATGCGCGTGAGCGCCTGGCTGCCGAGCCTGCCGTTGAGCAGGGAGATGCGGCGCAGCGCCGCCGCGACGAAGCGGTCGAGCTCCTGCATGCCGAGGGCCGAGACCAGGACCTCGCGCAGCACCATCTCGGCGGCCGCATCCACGGAGAGGCCACGCGCCTCGCACTGGCGGGGGTCGTGACTGAGCGTGGAGTGGAGCACCTGCTCGTGGCTCAGCACCGACGTGGTGGAGAGCTCGGTGACGTTGTTGGCAAGGAACTGGAAGATGTTCTGGTACTGGCGGAAGGTGAAGTTGTGGCTGCCGAAGCTGGACGCGAGCATGGTGAGGTTGGCGCTGAGGGCGCGCGAGTCGGCACCGTCGGCGGCCAGGGCGCGCTCCATGCGGCGGATCGCAGAGGCCATGCGCCGCAGCGACTCGCGCGTCACGTAGGGCTCGATGCCCTCCTCCACGAGGTCGTCGAGCAGGCGCCCCACCAGGCTCTCGACGCGGAACGAGAGGCCCAGAGCGTCGAACTTGGACTCCGTGTACGTGCCGTAGATGGAGGGGATGCCGGCGGCGATGTGACGCTTCTGGTAGATGTTCTCCTGGGCTTCCGACGGCCCTGGGGCGAGGATGATGTCCTTGAGGTGCTCGAGCACGGCGAGGGCCGCGTCCAGCAGGCGGTCGCGGGAGCGCGGCGCCGGGCGTGCCTGCCACGCCGCGAGGGCGCGATCGAACGTCTGGCGCACGCCGGACCCGAGCTGCAGGTGGCGGCCCACCGCCGCACCGACGTCGTCGGCGGTCAGCGAGTACTTGTGCGCCAGCAGCTGGTGCGTGCGCACCAGCAGGGCGACGCGCCGCCAGGCGACGTCGCACGAGGCACCGGGTGCCGCCGTCTCGTCGCCCTCGGGCTCGGCCCACTCGCGGGCGGCGAAGTGGGCCTCGAGCGCCGGCGGCGAGAGCGTCAGGAGCTCGTCGAGGAACGTGTCGTCGGCGGCGCGGTCGTCGTGTGTGCCGCCGCCGCGGAGCGCTGCGAGCGCGCGGTGCGGACCCTCGGCCCAGCCGGCCTCCTCGCACACCGCCGTCATCGTGTTCTCGGACAGGTACGGCGCGAGCACCGCGGGGTCCAGCGTGAGCCAGTACCGCATGACCTCGCGACTGAAGGCCACGAGGCGGTTGGACGACTCGGCGTGCACCTGCTTGCGCAGGAAGTGCATGAGCGTGTCGTGGCGCCCGCAGAGCTCGTCGATCTGCGTTGAGACCGAGCGCAGCTCACCCTCGGCGCCGACCTCGGCGAAGTACACGGGGAAGGTGCGCAGCAGCTGCTTGGCGACGAAGTAGATGGGGCGGATATCGGCGTTGAGGAAGCGTGTGACGTCGCGCTGGAAGAGGTCGGTGTCGGCGATGTACACGCCGCCCAGGCGGAGCTGCACGTTGAGCGCCGCGGCGAGGCGCTCGAACAGGGCCGGGTTGGACTCGATGATGTGCATCCAGCAGCGGATCTTGGGCAGGTGGTACGGGTTGACCACCGTCTCCCACTCCTCGGTGGTGCCGCTCACGTCCGGGTACTGGAACTTCCAGTAGAGGATGTCCTCGATGAGGTGGTCGGCCGCCCTGGCGTTGCCCGACTCGCCGATGGCGACACCGATGGCCTCGTAGCACTGGAAGCGCATGAGCAGGAACTCGTTGTCGCGGTTCCTGAAGAAGGCCGTGAGCCGCGTGAGGATGCGCTCCGCATCCATGTGCCGGTCGGGCTTCATGAGCTGCTTGACCACCCCGAGCAGGTCGGCCATCGCGTCGCGCTGCCGGTAGCCCAGGGTCTCGTCCTTGAGGAAGAAGAGGCAGACGGCGAAGCGGTCCTCGAGGTTCTGGATGAGGAACAGCTGGTGGATGGCCTCGTCCAGCAGCTCGGACAGGAGGGGGAAGCGCGGCGCGAGCAGCTCCTCGGGCCGCGCCTCGCGCGCCTCGGCGGCGAGGCGCTGCGTGCGGCGCGCGCTGAGGAAGGCGAAGCAGCCCACGACGGCGCCGGTGTCGGTGAGGCCGTCCTGCACCTCGAGGCCGCGGGCCCAGCCCGGTACGTCGAGGTGGCCGCCGACCTCGGCGTAGGCGGCGACGAGCAGCTCGCGCAGCAGCTCGAGGTAGGCGGCGGCCAGCGGCGGCCGCGCCGCCGCCGCCTCCACGAGGTTGCGCACGAGCGCGTCGCGCTCGAGGAATCCGGAGCGGTGCGCCGGCAGCAGGCGGCCGAGACTGCCGCCGACCAGGCCGAGCGGCTCGTCGTACTCCGCCGCGAAGGGCCCTTTGAGCGCCGCGGTGCACCACGAGAGCACCGTGCGCAGCAGCAGGGAGAACTGGTCGCGCGTGAGGGGCGACTCGAGCAGGTCGACGAGCAGCTCGGCGAAGAGGCCGAACAGCCGCGCGCGGTCGTCCGCACGCTCGAAGTAGGGCCAGTTGCGCAGCAGTGTGGTCTGGAAGCCCTCGACCAGGTGGTCGGCGTTGCGGAACGTATGGAAGTACTCGCCCAGCGTGTCGGTGAGCGCCGTGCGCACGCCGTGAAGCCCGTCGACGGCCTGCAGCAGCGGCGCGTACCTGTCGGGGATGACGACCTCCTGCGCCGTGGAGGCGACGTTGGCCCGCCAGGCGTCGGAGTCTAAGGGCAGCGATGAGGTCCGCACGAGAGGCACGATGCGCCCATCTTACCTTGACGGGGCCCGGCGGAATCCTGCGCTACAATGTCCGCCATCGGGCGCAGGGGCCCGCACGACGGCGCAGGAGGACCGCACTTCATGGCTGGGCAACGCACTCTCGGCATCAACGGGCTCGGACGCATCGGCAAGCTCACGCTGTGGCACCACCTGGGCCACGACGACTTCGACCGCTTCGTGGTCAACACCGGGCGCCCAGTGGGCACCTCCCTCGACGCCGTCGTGCAGTACATCTCCAAAGACACCACCTACGGGCCGCTGCACCGCTTCCTGTTCGGGCGTGCCGGCACGCGCGACGTGAGCGTGGTCGACGAGGACAAGGGTCTCATCGCCGCGTACGGCAAGGAGATCGTGGTGCTGCGCGAGGCCCGCGACCCGCGCGAGATCCCCTGGCGCGAGCACGGCGTCGCGCTCGTCGTGGAGTGCACCGGCAAGTTCCGCGACCCCTACGCTGAGGCCGACGCACCGAGAGGCTCGCTGCGCGGGCACCTGCTCGCCGGGGCCTCGGTCGTGGTGCAGAGCTCGCCGTTCAAGAGCGGCCGCAAGGGCGTGCCGTTCCCCGACGACACGGCGATGTTCATCCACGGCATCAACGACTACGAGTTCGACCCGGCCGTGCACAAAGTACTCTCGGGCGCGTCGTGCACCACCACCGCCCTGGCCCACATGATGCGGCCGCTGCTTGACCGCGACCTCACCAAGGACATGATCACCGCCGGCATGAGCACGGTGCACGCCGTCACCAACTCGCAGCCGGTGCTGGACGCCGTCCCCGGCGCCGGCGCCAAGGACCTGCGCAAGAGTCGCGGCGCGCTCGGCAACGTGGTCATCACCTCCACCAACGCCGCCGCCGCCCTTGAGCACGTGATGCCGGAGATCGCGCGCGTGGGCTTCATGGCCGACTCGGTGCGCATCCCCACGTCGAGCGTCAGCCTCGTCATCCTCAACGTGACCTTCCAGAGCGAGGCGCGCACCGACGGCACCGTGTCGGTGGAGCGCGAGGCCATCAACGCCATCTACCGCGAGGCCGCGGAGGGCGAGGCCAAGGGGCTGCTCAAGTTCAGCGAGGAGCAGAACGTCTCGGCCGACATGCTCGGCGAGGACGCCGCCGTGGTCATCGAGGGCGTCGAGACGCACACGCGCACCGGGTTCATGAACCTGCGCCTGCCGTGCGAGCTGCCCGACGGACGCACCGAGAGCGAGACGGTGCGTGTGCCGCTGACGCACGTCAAGATCTTCGGCTGGTACGACAACGAGATGGGCAGCTACACGTACCGCCTGGGCGAGCTCACGGCGCACGTGGCCCGGAGCATGTGAGCGCCGGACGCGGGCGGGGCGGGCCGTGCCCGCCCCGCCCGCGTCCACGGACACCTCAGTCCGGTTCGTCGCCGGCCAGGGCGAGCAGGCGCCGCAGGCGGTGGTTCAGGGCCGACTTGGTGAGCGGCGGCCGGGCGCGCCCGGCCAGCTCAAGGAGGCTCAGGTACGGGTACCGCAGGCGCAGCTCGGCGGCCTCGCGCAGCGAGGCCGGAAGCGCGGCCCACTCCGGCGAGGCCATGAGGCGGCGGGCGGCGGCGGCCTGGCGCTCGGCGGCGGTCGCCGCACGCCGCGCGTTGGCCTCATCGCAGTTGGCCCGGCGGTTGGCGCTCTCGCGCACGCTGCCGAGCACGGCGTGCTCCTCCCAGCGCAGGCACGCCTCGTGCGCACCCAGCACCGCCAGCAGGTCGGCGGCCGTCTGCGAGCGCTTGCTGTAGCAGGCCACGTTGCGCTCGCGCTCGGTGATCGCGAACTCCAGGTCCAGCCGCGCGAGCAGGCGCTGGACCTGCTCCGCCAGGGCGGAGCCCTCGAGCGTGTACTCAACGTGCACCGGCGCCCCCGGCGCGGAGATGGACCCGCACCCGATGAAGAGCCCACGCAGGAACGCCGCCAGACAGCAGCGCCGTTCGATCAGGCGGCGCGCTACCGTCATCTGCACGCGCAGGTCGTCGGAGAGCACGCCGAGCTCGTTGAGCAGCTGCAGGTCGCGGGGCTCGTCGCCGAGCACGACCTCGTAGCGCAGACCGACGGGGGCGGAGTCGACGGTGCGCAGCTCCGCCCCCACGCCGAAGCGCTTGAGCAGGCCCAGCACGTGCCGGGCGCTGGCCGGCAGCGCCAGCGAGATGCGCACCGTGTAGCGCCCGCCGGGACCGATGCCGAAGGTGCCGGCCCCGAAGAGGATGCCGGAGAGCTGCGCCCGCCGGCAGTGCTCGGCCTCGGGGACCACCTTGTCCAGCTCGAGCTTGACGTCGCGGGTGAAGCCCACGCTCACCTCACCAGGTGCAGGACGGCGTGCGCCAGGCGCTCGGGGTCGTGGCGCACCACCTGGCTCTGGGCGATCACGGCGGCGTGCGCCACACGCACGCCCATGTCGCGGATGCGGGCGGCGTCGACCGCCACCGGCCGAGAGCCTTCGCGCGCGTAGGTCTCCACGAGCGCGCCGGCGACCGGCTCGTCGTTGACGAGCACCACGTCGATGCCGCCGCTGAGGCCGTGCCGCTGCAGCGCGTCGAGGTGGTCGGCGGCCGTGTAGCCGTCGGTCTCGCCGGCCTGGGTCATGACGTTGCACACGTACACCACCCAGGCGCGCGTGCTCAGCAGCGCGTCACGGATCTCGGGGATCAGGATGTTGGGGATCACCGACGTGTACAGGCTGCCGGGGCCCAGGACGACGATGTCGGCGTTGCCGATGGCCGAGACCGCCTGCGGCAGGGCGCGCGGCGGGTCGGGCGTGAGCCACACCCGCCGCGGGAGCCGGTCGGCGGCCGTGACGGCGCTCTCGCCGCTCACGCGGCCGCCGCCCTCGAGCTGCGCATGCAGCACCACGTCGTCCAGGGTTGACGGCAGCACACGCCCGCGGACCTTGAGCACCTGGGTCGATTCCTGCACGGCCAGCTCGAAGTCGCCGGTGACCTCGGTCAGCGCCGCCATGAACAGGTTGCCGAAGCTGTGGCCCTGCAGGCCGCCGTCCTCCGGGAAGCGGTACTTGAACAGGCGGCTCATCACCGACTCGTCGTCGGCCAGGGCGACGAGGCAGTTGCGCAGGTCGCCGGGCGGCGGCATGCCCATGTGGCGGCGCAGCAGGCCAGAGCTGCCGCCGTCGTCGGCCATCGTCACGACGGCGGTGAGGTTGCTGGTGTGGCTCTTGAGCCCGCGCAGCAGGGCTGCGAGGCCGTTGCCGCCGCCCACGGCGACGACGCGCGGCCCGCGCGCCAGCCGCGCCGCCACGCGCATCTCCCCCACCGTCTCGGGGCTGGTCTGCCGGAACAGCCAGACGCGGCGCACGCCGACGGCGAGCATGATGGCCCCGAACAGGAGGCCGTCGAAGGCCAGCAGGACCGCCGCCCAGTGGCGCCCCACGAGCCAGCCCATGCCGAGGCCCTCCATCAGCGTGCCCGACCAGAGCACGCCGATGGCGAAGAAGCCGGAGTACACCAGGAGCACGCCACCGGCGCAGGCGAGCAGGACCCAGCGCTTGAGCCCCAACCCGGGGTACAGCCACTCCAGGGACTTCGTCATGTGCTACGCGACGAGCCGCCGGCGGACCGTCCGCACGACAGTCACCTCAGGCACGCGTGAGGTCGCGGTGGCGGACCACGGTGTAGTAGCCCTGCTTCTCGTAGCGCTCGCCGATGGCCTGGGCGATGGTCACGGAGCGGTGCCGCCCGCCGGTGCAGCCCACGCCGATGGTGAGGTGCGCCTTGCCCTCCGCCGCGTACCGGGGGAAGAGGAAGTCGAGCAGCGGGAACAGGCGCTCGAGGTACTCGGCCGAGCCGGGTGACTGCAGCACGAAGTCGCGCACGGCGGAGTCGAGGCCGGTGAGCGGCCGCAGGCGCAGGTCGTAGTGCGGGTTGGGCAGGAAGCGCACGTCGAACAGCAGGTCGGCGTCGATGGGGATGCCGTACTTGTAGCCGAACGAGATCACGGCGAAGACGATGTTGGTGCGGCGCGTGTGCTGGATGAGGTCCTCGTTGAGGCGCGCCTTCAGCTGATGGATGGAGATGTCGCTGGTGTCGATCACCAGGTGGGCGCGCTCGCGCAGGCCGGCGAGCAGCCGGCGCTCCTTGCGGATGCCGTCGATGACGCTGCCGGCGCCGGCCAGAGGATGCCGCCGGCGCGTCTCCTTGAAGCGCCGCACGAGCGCTTCGTTGGAGGCTTCGAGGAACACGAGCGTGTAGTCGACTCCTCGCTCGTGCAGCTCGTCGAGCAGCGCTTCGAGCCGGCCGAAGTACTCGCCGCCGCGCACGTCGCTGACCACGGCGACCTTGTCCACCTTGCTGCCGCCGCGGCGGAAGAGGTCGACGAGCGTGGGCACGAGCTCCGGCGGCAGGTTGTCGACGCAGAACCAGCCCGCATCCTCGAACGAGTCCATGGCCTGCGACTTGCCGGCCCCGGAGAGGCCGGTGATGATGACGAACTGCAGCGGCGAGGTCATGCCAGCCTGCCGTCCGCGACGGCCACGCCCTCCAGGCGGAGCAGCCGCTCCTTCCACGCCGGGTCGTCGCCGTACGAGCCGAGCCGGCCGTCGTTCTTGATGACGCGGTGGCACGGCAGGATCACCGGGAGGGCGTTGCGCGCCATCGCCGAGCCGACGGCCCGGTACGCGTTGGGCCGGCCGGCGGCGAGCGCCAGGTCGCGGTAGCTCAGGGCCTCGCCGTACGGCACCTTTGCGAGGGCCTTGTACACGGCTAGTTCGAAGTCGGTGAAACCGTGCACGGCGCCGTAAGCGTCGACGTCGAGCGCGAAGCTCACGCGCTCGCCGGCGAAGTACCGCTCGAGCCCGGCCGTCCACTCGCTGGTGCCGTGCGCGGCAGGGTGCATGGCCCGCACGGGCCGGGGCAGCTCGAGCGCGATGGGCAGCTCGCCGGCCAGCAGCAGGTGGCCCACGCCGAGCTCGCACACGAAGTGCTCCTCGGTGAGGCGCCCGAGCCGGGCGAGCTCATCCGGTCTTATGGAGGTGCGCATAGATCCCCCTCGCCACCTTGCGCGGCAGCCCCGGCACGCGCTCGAGTTCTTCACGCGAGGCGGCAAGGAAGCGCTCGGGGCTGCCGAAGTGCTCCAGGATGCGCCGCCGGCGCACCGGCCCCACCTGCGGAAGCTCGTCGAACACCGGCGACGACCGCAAGCCCGCGTCACGCCGCTGCCTATGGTACGTCACGGCGAAGCGGTGCGCCTCATCGCGGATGCGCTGCAGCAGCAGTGAGCCCGGGTCGTCGGGTGGCAGCGGCAGCGGGTCGCGGCGCCCAGGGACGAAGACCTCCTCGCGCTGCTTGGCGAGGCTGGCGAGCTCGACGTCCACGCCGGCCTCGCGCAGGGCCGCGGCGGCGGCTGAGAGCTGACCCTTGCCGCCGTCGACGACGAGCAGGTCCGGCAGCGTGGCGAAGCTCTCGTCGTAGGGCTCCGCGGCGGCGGGGTCGTCCGCAGCGCCCGCCTCGCTCACGCCTGACGTGGCGCGGCCGCCGCTCGCGCCGGACCAGCCGGCCTCACCGGCGCATGTCGCCGCAGGGCCGGCCGCCGCAGGACCGGCGACCGCGCCGCGCGCCCGCTCGAAGCGGCGGCGCAGCACCTGGTTCATCATCGCGAAGTCGTCCTGGCCCTCCACGTCGCGCAGCGCGAACTTGCGGTAGGCGGCCTTCTTGGGCACGCCGCCCTCGAACACCACCATGGAGCCGACGATGTGCTGCTCGCCCAGATTGGAGATGTCGTAACACTCGATGCGCAGCGGCAGGCCCTCGAGACCCAGCGCGTCGCGAAGGTGCTCGAGCGCCTCGATGCGTGCCGAGCGCCTGCGCGCGAGCCGCTCCACCTCCGCCTGCGCCGTGAGCTCGGCGTTCTTCTGCGCCAGTGCCAGCAGGCGCCGCTTGGGGCCGCGCTTCGCGGCGCGCACGGTCACGCTGGCGCCGCGCCGTCCCGACAGCACCGCCGCCACGCTCTCGGGCTCGTCCAGCGGCGCCACGACCTCGGGCGGGATCGCCGACCCGTCCCAGTAGAGCTCCAGCAGGAACTCCTCGAGCACGTCGGCGGCGTCGCGCCCCTCCGCGTTCTCCACGTAGAACGCCTGCCGGTCCACGACCGCGCCGTCGCGCACGCGGAACACCTGCGCGTTGGACCCCGGCTCGCCCTGGTGCAGGCCGACCACGTCGAACGCCTCGGTGTCGTCGATGCGGGCCGACTGGCGCTCGTGCACGTGGCGCACGGCCACGAGGCGGTCGCGCAGCAGCGCCGCCTTCTCGAACTCCTGCACGGCCGCGGCGGCGGCCATATCACGCTCGATGCCGCGCTCCACCTCGGTGAGGCGCCCGCGCAGGAAGTCCACCGCCTGGGCGACGACCGCCATGTACTCCTCGTGGGTGCAGCGTGCGTCGCACGGGGCCAGGGAGCGTTTGATGAAGTACTGCAGGCAGGGGGAGCCGCTCGGCCTGCCGGGCTTCGGCCCTCTGCACTTGCGGTAGGGGAAGATGCGGCCGAGCAGCTCGGTCACCTCGCGCACCTTCTTCGCGCTCGAGTAAGGCCCGAAGTAGAGGTTGCCCGGCACATGGCGGCCGCGGAAGAAGCGCACACGCGGCCACTCCTCGTTCATCGTGATCTCGATGTAGGGGTAGCTCTTGTCGTCGCGCAGCCGCAGGTTGTACGGCGGCCGCGCCTCCTTGATGAAGTTGTCCTCGAGCAGCAGCGCCTCGCTCTCGGACGCCGTGACCACCCACTCCAGGTCGCGCGCCTGCGCCAGCATCTCCCCCGTGCGCCCGTGCGGCGTGCGCCCCCGCGAGAAGTACGACGCGACGCGCTTGCGCAGGTCCTTGGCCTTGCCCACGTACAGCACCTCACCGCCCTCGCCGAGAAAGCGGTAGACGCCGGGGGTGTGAGGCACGCGGGGCAGGCGCGACTCCAGGCCGCCGCGGGAGGATGAGCTGGCTGCAGTCATCGCTGCGATTGTACCGCCCGCTCGCTCGCCGCTCCGTCAGGGATGCGCGCCGCCACGCCGATAGGAGCAGCAGCCAGGCCCACGCGCAAGGAGCCCGTCATGACCGCAGCAGAGCTGCCGCCGCAGAAGCAGATGACCGGGATGCTCGGCCGCCCCGTGGCCGAGAACCCCATCGACCGCATGTTCGACGCCGTTTACGCCCACTACGGCCTGCCCTGGCAGTTCTGGAAGTGCGACGTGGCCGCCGCCGACCTGGGGGCGGCCATCGCGGGAACGAGGGCCCTCGGCTTCCGCGGCTACGGCATCACGGTGCCGTACAAGATCGCCGCCATCCCCTTCCTCGACGGCATCGACGAGGACGCCGCGGCCATCGGCGCCACCAACTGGGTGACGAACGAGGACGGCCGCCTCATCGGCCACAACAACGACGGCAAGGGCGTCGTGAAGGCCATCGCCAAGGTCACGCCGCTCGCCGGGCAACGCGTGGCCATGATGGGCGCCGGCGGAGCCGGGCGAGCGATGGCCGTGGAGCTCGGCTGGGCCGGCGCCGCGCACCTCACGGTGATCACGCGGCGCGAGGAGCAGGGCCGTGAGGTGGCCGAGCTCGTGCACCGCACGGCCGGGATCCCGACCGCCTGGCAACGGTGGCAGGGCGAGGTGGTGGTGCCGGACGGCACCGGGATCCTCATGAACGCCACGCACCTCGGCTGCGCCCCGGCCTGCGAGCCCGTGCCCGTCGTGTGGGAGAGCCTGGACCCGAGGGCGACCGCGGTGGACGTCATCACCAACCCGCGCCTCACGCCGTTCCTGGCGACCGCCCGGGACCACGGCTGCGCCGTCGTGGACGGCGTCGAGATGCTCGTCCAGCTGGCGATGCAGCTGTTCGAGACCTGGACCGGCGTGACGCCGGCCGAGGACGTCTTCCAGAAGGCCGTGGCCGAGGCGCTGGGCGAGTGACGCGCCGGCGAGGCGCCGGGCAGGCGAGCCCGGCGCCGGGCAGGCCGGTCAGCTCCCCGGCTCGACCAGCACCTTGAGGCACGCCCCGGGCTGCGCCGCGGTGCGGAAGGCCTCGCCGATCTGCGTGAGCGGGAAGCGGTGCGTGATCATGTCGTCGACACGCACCGCGCCGTGCGCGAGCAGCTCGAGGGCGCGGCGGTTGTCGAGCGGGGCCGCGCCGTAGCACGTGGCGAGGGTCACCGAGTTGCGCCAGAACGGGTTGAAGTCCACCGGCAGGGCTTCGCCGGGCATGCCGACCGCGAAGAAGAGCACGGTGCCGCCGCGCTCGACGCTGCGCAGGGCGGCCTCGGCGGCCGGCTGGGCGCCGGTGCAGATGATGACCTTGTCGGCCGGGCGCCCGGCGGCCTCGACCCAGCGCTCGGGCGCGTCCGGCCCGGCCTGCAGAGCGACATCCGCGCCGGCCGCCCGCGCCCGCTCCAGGCGGAAGTCGTCGACGTCCACGGCGCCCACGGTGCCGGCGCCCAGCGCCCGGGCCAGCTTGACGAACAGGACGCCGGCGATGCCGGCGCCGTACACGAGCACGCTGTCGCCGGGCGCCAGGCCCGTGGTGCGCAAGCCGCGCACCGCCGTGGCCAGCGGCTCCACGAAGGTGCCGGTCTCGTACGACACGGACTCCGGCAGCTCGAGGATGCCGGTGCGCACGCTGTGCCCGGACACGCGCAGGTACTCCGCGAAGCCGCCGGGCGTGAAGTTGTTGACCTCCTGCAGCTCGCAGCAGGCGGTCTCGTTGCCGCGCAGGCAGTACAGGCACTCGCCGCAGGGCACGTGGTGGGTGACGAAGACGCGCCGGCCGGGCCGCCACTGCTCGACGCCCGGCCCCACCTCGACGATCTCCCCGGTCACCTCGTGCCCGAGGACCAGCGGCGCCCGCTTGATGCGGTACCACTCCATGAGGTCGGAACCGCAGATGCCGCTCGCGACGACGCGCAGCAGCACGTCGCCGGCCCCGGCGGCGGGGACCTCCTGGTCCTCGACGCGCACGTCGGCGTTGCTGTAGTACATCCCGACCTTCATGCGCGTCACGCGCCCTTGAGCTCGCGGAAGTAGTCGTAGGCGTCCTGAGCGGTAGCCTTCTCGTGCACGACCTTGCGCACGGCCTGGATCATCGCGACCGGGTCGTCCGACTGGAACACGTTGCGGCCCATGTCGACGCCCGAGGCGCCGCGGTCGATGGCGTCGCGCGCCATCTGCAGGGCGTCGAGCTCGGGGAGCTTCTTGCCGCCGGCCATGACGATCGGCACGGGGCAGGCGGCGGTGACCTGCTCGAAGTCCTCGATGTAGTACGTCTTCACGATGGTCGCCCCGAGCTCGGCGAGGATGCGCGTCGCGAGCCCGAGGTAGCGCGCGTCGCGGGTCATCTGGGTGCCGACCGCGGTGACGCCGAGCACCGGGATGCCGTAGCGCTGGCAGGCGTCGACCATCGAGGTCATGTTGTGCACCGACTCCGACTCGTGCTCGCCGCCGATGAAGACCTGGACGGCGACGGCGGCGGCGTTGAGGCGGAGCGCCTCCTCGACGTCCATCGCGAGGTACTCGTGCGAGAGGTCCTTCAGGATCGAAGGGCCGCCGGAGGCGCGCAGCACGACCGCGTCGGCCGTCTCGGGATGGATCTGTGAACGCAGGATGCCGCGCGTGCACATCAGTGCGTCGGCGTAGGGCACCAGCGGGCGGATGGTCACGTCGACGCGCTCGAGACCGGTGGTGGGCCCCTGGAAGTAGCCGTGGTCGAAAGCGAGCATGACGGTGTTGCCGCTCGCGGGGTCGAAGATGCGCGAGAGACGGTTCTTCATGCCCCAGTCGTAGTTCGCCGACCCCTTGAGGAAGTAGCGGTCGCACTCGTGCGGCACGTCGAGGTAGTACTCCTTGGCCTTGGTGGAAAAGTCCTGCTCTGGCATGGTGAACCCTCTCCTGGGACGATCGGCGTCGGGGTCTCAAGCCTACCAGACGTGCGGGACGAGCCGGAATCGCACGCTGGCCGAGGCACGTCCGCCGGCGTCGACCGGAGTCTCATCTCGCAGAACGGCACGTCGTCCGCCAGTTCGGACACGCTCGACCAAGCGTCGAACTTGATCGGACTCCTCCGGTCAGCGGCCCTCTCTTGGCTCATGTGGTCCCGGCCTCCCGGACCAGACGCGATGGAGGCCACGAACGGTCAGTGGTCATCTGCAGACTGGCGTTCCACGCTATCGCCGCCTCCCTGCCGGTCAGCCGAATGACTCACGCTGCACTCTCGCAGAGACGACGAAGACGACTCGGCCGGTCTCAGCCCGCGGCCGCCCCGAGGACGCGCCTCAGGAACGCGCCGGTGTGCGACGTCGTGGCCTGCGCCGCGATGTCCTCCGGCGTGCCGACGGCGACGATAGCGCCGCCCTCCTCCCCGCCCTCGGGGCCGAGGTCGACGATCCAGTCGGCGCTCTTGATCACGTCGAGGTTGTGCTCGATGACCACCACGGTGTTGCCCTGGTTGACGAGCCGCTGCAGCATCTCGAGCAGCTTGTCGATATCGGCGAAGTGCAGGCCGGTGGTGGGCTCGTCGAGGATGTAGAGCGTGCGCCCGGTGGCCACCTTGCTGAGCTCGGAGGCGAGCTTGACGCGCTGGGCCTCGCCGCCCGACAGCGTCGTCGCCGGCTGCCCCAGCTTGATGTAGTCGAGGCCCACGTCGCGCAGCGCCCTGAGCCGCCGCGCGATGCGCGGGATGCTGGCGAAGAAGTCGACGCCCTCCTCGACGCTCATCTCGAGCACCTCGGCGATGTTCCTGCCCTTGTACCAGACCTCGAGCGTGTCGCGGTTGTAGCGCTTGCCGTGACAGACCTCGCAGGGCACGTACACGTCGGGCAGGAAGTGCATCTCGATCTTGATCTGCCCGTCGCCCTTGCAGGTCTCGCAGCGGCCGCCCTTGACGTTGAAGCTGAAGCGCCCGGGCTTGTACCCGCGCAGCTTGCTCTCGGGCGTCTGCGCGAACAGCTGGCGGATGTGGTCGAACACGCCGGTGTACGTGGCCGGGTTGGAGCGCGGCGTGCGGCCGATGGGCGACTGGTCGATGTCGATGACCTTGTCGAGCAGGCCGGCGCCGTCGATGCCGTCGTGCTCGCCGGCGCGCAGCTTGGTGCCGCGGTTGAGGCGCGCCGCCATGCCCTTGTACAGGATCTCGTTGATGAGCGTGGACTTGCCCGAGCCGGAGACGCCGGTCACACAGGTGAAGGCCCCGACGGGGAAGGCGACGTCGATGCCGCGCAGGTTGTGCATGCGGGCGCCGCGCACCGTGAACCACTCGAGCGGCAGGCGGCGCTGGCCGGGCAGGGCGATGACGCGGCGCCCGGCGAGGAAATCGCCGGTGAGCGATGCCGGATCGGCCATGACCTCCTCGGGTGTGCCCTCGGCCACGACCTCTCCCCCGTGTTCGCCCGCCCCGGGGCCCATGTCGACGATGTGGTCGGCGGCGCGCATGGTCTCTTCGTCGTGCTCGACGACGATCACGGTGTTGCCGAGGTCGCGCAGGCGCAGCAGGGTGTCGATGAGGCGGCGATTGTCGCGCTGGTGCAGGCCGATGCTGGGCTCGTCGAGGATGTAGAGCACGCCGACGAGCGCCGAGCCGATCTGCGTGGCCAGGCGGATGCGCTGCGCCTCGCCGCCGCTCAGCGTGGCCGAGGCGCGCTGCAGCGTGAGGTAGCCGACGCCCACGTCGTTGAGGAAGGTGAGGCGCTCGCGGATCTCCTTGATGACGCGACCGCCGATGAGGCGCTCGGTCGCGCTCAGCTCCAGCCCCTCGAGGAAGCCGAGCGCCTCGCGCACGCTCATCAGCGTGAGCTGGTAGATGTTCCGTTCACCGATGGTGACGGCGAGGCTCGTGGGCTTGAGCCGCGCCCCGTGGCACTCCGGGCACGGCCTGTCGGCCATGTACTCCTCGATCTTCTGGCGCACCTGCTCCGACTCGGTTTCTTCGTAGCGGCGCATGAGGTGCCTGATGATGCCGGGGAAGCTGGAGTTGTAGTGCCGCATGCGCCCCTGGTAGTTGCGGTAGCTCAGCGGGATGCGCTCCTTGCCGGTCCCGTGCAGGAACAGGCTGCGCTGCTCCTCCGGCATGTCGTCCCACGGCACGTCGGTGTCGACCTTGAACGTGGTGGCGATGCTCTCGAACACCTGCTCGAGCCAGCCGAACGACAGCTGCCCGTAGGGCAGCAGCGCGCCCTTGTCGATGCTGAGCGAGCCGTCGGGCACCACGAGGTCGGGATCGATCTCCTGGGTGAAGCCGAGGCCGTGGCAGGCGGGGCAGGCGCCGTGCGGACTGTTGAAGCTGAAGATGCGCGGCTGGATCTCGGGCAGCGAGATGCCGCAGTGGATGCAGGCGAACTTCTCGCTGAACTGCAGGGTCTGGCCGTCGGTGGTCTCGACCTCGACGAGGCCCTCGGCCAGCGAGGCGGCGGTCTCGACGGAGTCGGTGAGCCGCCGCCGCAGCCCTTCTTTCATGACCAAGCGGTCGACGACCACGGCCACGTCGTGCTTGTACTTCTTGTCGAGCTCGATGGCCTCTTCGAGCTCGCGCACCTCGCCGTCGACCTTGACCCGCGTGAAGCCGTCGGCACGCAGCTGGTCGAAGAGCTTGCCGTACTCGCCCTTGCGCCCGCGCACGACCGGGGCGACGACGCTGAAGCGCGTGCCGTCGTCGAGCCCGCACACGTGGTCGACGATCTGCTGGATGCTCTGCCCCGAGATGGGCCGGCCGCACTGCGGGCAGTGCGGGTGCCCGACGCGCGCGTACAGCAGGCGCAGGTAGTCGTAGATCTCGGTGACCGTGCCGACCGTGGAGCGCGGGTTGCGCGAGGTGGTCTTCTGGTCGATGGAGATGGCCGGCGAGAGCCCCTCGATGCTGTCCACGTCGGGCTTGTCCATCTGCCCGAGGAACTGGCGTGCGTAGGCCGACAGCGACTCGACGTAGCGGCGCTGGCCCTCGGCGTAGATGGTGTCGAACGCCAGGGACGACTTTCCCGAGCCGGAGAGGCCGGTGATGACGATGAAGCGGTCGCGCGGCAGGCTCAGGCTGATGTCTTTGAGGTTGTGCTCGCGCGCGCCCGAGATGACGAGGTCGTGACCCATGTGGCTAGTTTGACAGGTCCGGGGGACGGCTGCGCCCGCGGCGGGGGCGCCCAGGCGAACAGCCCCCCCCCTGTGCCCGCGGCCCGGCACGCGCTACCCTGAAGCCGTGGGCGACGAGGGGGTCAGGGCCGGCTTCTCCGGCGACGAAGGCCGCGACGGACGGCGGCGGGAGGTGGTCGCCTCCACCTCCTGCATCGTCGTGGTCGTGATCGCCGTGCTCGTGGTGCTCGTCGTCGTGCCGGCGGCGCTGTGGACGGCCGGTATCGCCTGCGGCTGAGCGGCGTGCGCGGGCGCCGGCCGCCCTCACGCCAGCGGCGTCACGGCGAGAACGCGAACCCGCGCTCCTCCACCACGCGCAGGCAGGCGGCGGCGACCTCGGGGTCGTAGTCGGTGCCGGCGCGGGAGCGTACCTCCTCGAGGGCGCGCTCCATGCCCAGGG
>Ga0172371_10000862_pt1 | contig 47967 bp, 29 predicted proteins | sample Lak12m_FD_114543 | JGI IMG/M metagenome (GOLD analysis project Ga0172371, IMG submission 114543) | Freshwater microbial communities from Kabuno Bay, South-Kivu, Congo - kab_022012_12m | ecosystem: Environmental > Aquatic > Freshwater > Lake | place: Democratic Republic of the Congo: South-Kivu... | reverse complement strand
TCATTCCAAAATGTTTTGGATGCCCGTTCACTTTATCCATCCAAGCTGATCATCCAAAGCTACGAGATGAATGTGCCGGGTCACGAACATGGAAGCCTTGGTATCATTGCCAACCAATTTAATGCCAATGCAAATGTTCTTCCATTGGCCCAGTTTGAGTTTATGTTTGATGCAAGTGATGCGGACTTAACAGGTGGTGTTGGCCAGGGATGGACCAAAAGCACCCATTCAGGTCACACAAAAACCCTTGAAGCCATTACATGGTTACAAACCAATTATCCTAATCAGAGCTATTTAGTTCCTGCACATCCTGAAAGGAAACCCGCATCAACAGGTTATAACATTGCTTCGTTCCGCGATATGAACAATGCGGGACCAAGTGTATGTTTTGGATTTGAAAGTATGCCGGGACATCAGAAAGACCCCGGTCGTGGCGGTTATACTGGTACAGCCCAGGGTGGTGGAACTTATGGTGGTGCCGGTTATTTCTCAGCAAGAGTCGGCGGACTTTGGGATGCAATGCTTTCTGAAGGGCGTAACTGGTGGCTTTTTGCAAGTTCTGATTGTCATAATGAAGCCGGTGATTTTTATCCCGGTGAATATGAGAAAACCTATACCTATTGTACAGATAAATCAGATCCTCAGGCCATTGTTGATGGTTTGCGTTCAGGAAACAGTTGGGTAGTTGAAGGTGATTTGATTGATTCATTGGATTTCAAAGTTCAAAATCAACAGGCTCCTCAGATGATTGCCGGGATGGGACAATACCTGAACTTGTCAACCACTCAGAATTCTGTGGTTGTTAAAATAACTGTCCGCGACCCGCAGGGAACAAATTTCAATACCTACAGTTCATATAACAATCCTTCCTTAGACCACATTGATCTGATTGCAGGAAAAGTAGGTGCAAAAAAGACTCCTAGTTCAGCAGATTATTCAGTTGATACTGTTGCCACAACGCATGTTATTGCCCGTTTTGATGCTACAGGCGGCATAAATTCTCCAGATGGAATTACCAGTATTGCCTGGACGGACCTTGGAAACGGTATGAAAGAAATCAATTATACCTTATCAAATGTTAACGACAGTATATACTTTCGTTTACGCGGAACAAACCAGGGATTAAACGTATCGAATGAAACCGATGCAAACGGTAACCCGTTGCCAGATGCCTTGTTGGGTTCGAATACTGCAGCAAAAGCTTTTGCCGACCTTTGGTTCTATTCAAATCCGGTGTTTGTTGTTGGTCCATCATCAATATTCTCTCTGACAATTTTACATAACAACGACGCTGAATCACAGCTTATCGAATCAAGTTATGGACCAGCTTATGGAGGTGTTGCCAATTTCAAAAGCATTGTTGATTCGTTAAGAACAGATGCAACCAACCGGATGAGTGCATCAATGATGCTTTCCTCCGGCGACAATTACCTCGCCGGACCTGAATTTTCGGCAAGCCTTAATCTTCCTCCTGACCAGCCTTATTATGATGCTGTTGCCATGGATCAAATAGGTTATGATGCTGTTTGTATGGGAAATCATGATTTCGATTTCGGTCCGGATGTTCTCGAAAAATTCATTCGCGACTATTCACTCACTCAACCCCCGTATCTCAGCGCTAATATTGATTTTGCACAGGAACCAGGATTACAGGATCTTGTGAACAGCGGAAGAATAAAGAAATCAACAGTTGTTGACCTGAATGGAACTCACATAGGCGTGGTTGGATTGACAACACCTATGCTCGATTACATTTCGAGCCCCAGAAACGTCATTGTCAATGATGACCTTGTAACGATTACCCAGTCTGAAATAGATTCGTTGATTAATCTTGGAATAAACAAGATTATCCTTATCAGTCATCTTCAAAGTATTAAAGAAGACTCGGCACTTGTTTCACAACTCAGGCATGTTGATATTGCAATTGCAGGGGGAGGTGATGAGCTGCTTACAAACGATCCGACCATTGCCCTTCCGGGGATGAGCATTTATGGAACCTATCCACTTGAATACAATGATGCTGAAGGGAAACCTGTTTATGTTGTCACAACTCCCGGAGAGTACACTTACGTAGGTCATCTGATGGTAAAATTTGATATCGACGGAAATGTGATAAGCATTGATCCGGAAAGTAATCCTGTTTTAGTTACCAACACTACCCCTGATGCTGAATTGGAACAATCTGTTGTAGAACCTGTTTCTGAGTATATTTCAAACCTTGCTCAAAACATTATTGCTACCACCGAGGTAACGCTTGATGGTGTTAAAAACAATGTCAGAACAGTTGAAACCAACGAAAGCGACCTGGTTGCCGATGCATTATTGTGGCAGGCAACACAACTTGCTCCGGTATTTGGTGTAAATGCGCCTGAGGTTGCCTTCCAGAATGGTGGCGGAATCCGCAATAATACACTTATCCCTGCCGGTTCCGAGATTTCAGAACTTACCACCTTTGATATGTTACCTTTCGCAAACTTTGTTTCGATTGTAGAAGATGTTCCGGCAGAACAGTTCAAGGAAATTCTTGAAAATGCAGTATCAAGGGTTGAAAATGTTGACGGTCGCTTTGCCCAGATTGCTGGTTTTGAATTTACCTGGGATCCGGCAGGAACATCACAAATTATAACCGATAATGTGGTAACAACTCCTGGTACCAGGATAAAAGAGGCAAAGCTTACTAACGGAACTGTTATTATTGCCGATGGAAGCGTTGTGGCAAATGCTCCTTCCATCAACATTGCAACCATCGATTTTCTGGCTAAGGGTGGTGACCAATACCCATTAACAAATCTTAATTTCACTACACTGGGTGTTACCTATCAGCAGGCGCTTTACAATTACATAACAAGTTCCAAATCTGCTGTTATCACTGCTGCCAATTATCCGGAAGGTGGAAATGGCAGAATTCTGAATACCACTCAACAAATTATTAATGCTTTGCATGGATGGGGCCTGATTTCCGGATATATTGATCCTGCCAACAATAATGTTCCGGATGTTGTTAAAAAGCTCGTTACCGACAACAATCTCGAGATTTTGCTTTCATTTGGTGGAATTTACTGGCCGGGTCAGAACATTAACACCATCAGCAATGGCTGGAGCAGTGAAACTGGTTATAAAATCAAAATGAAAAATGGTGACTATTTCATTCTTCAGGGAGCAAGAACCAACAACACCGTTATTTCACTTCGTTCCGGTGTAAATTATTTACCTGTTCCTGTTGCACATTCTGTTGATGCATTAGACATATTTGGTCAGATTGAAAACCAGTTGATATTTGCTTTCGATCTTAGCACCGGTGGAATTTACTGGCCACAAGGAAATATTCACACTTTAACACAGCTTGTTCCTGGAAACGGATACATCGTTAGCCTGTCTGCTGCTGCAACCATCGATTTTACAGGCTTCAAAGCTTCGACAGTTGCAAAAAATGAAAATAGTTTTACAAAACAGGCTAAGGTTAACTCTCCTTGGAATAACGAACAAACCGGATGCTATCATCTTATTGCAGTTATGCATGATGCAATGGATGAAATGGAAAACGGGGAGGTGCTTGCCTTGTTTAACAATGACAATCGGTTTGCGGGTCAGGTTGTGATTGAAAAGAATGGCAATAATATCGCGCTGGTTGCCTTTGGTGATGATGTAACTACTGAAGAAAAAGAAGGCTTGTTGATTGATGAAACCATGAAATTCAAGCTCTTCCGCCCATCAACCGGCGAAACCTTTGATCTGTACGCTGATTTCAATACTTCAATGCCTAACACAAATTTATTTGCTGAAAATGGCGCTTCAATGATAACCAAATTAAGTTTCAAAGCAGCAACAATCAATGAAAATGCTACATCAGAACAACTCAGAATTTATCCTAATCCAACTTCAGGTAAACTTAATATTGTCGCTGATAGTTACGTGGAATTAAGAGAAATTCAGGTACTCAATGTCCAGGGTCAGTTGATTTACCATGACTCGTTTGATAAAAATCAAAAGATAATCAATGTTGCAATAGACCTCAGCACCAATCCAAAAGGGATCTATATTGTGAAAGTTATTGGAAAATTCGAAACGTTTAACCAAAAAGTCATTTTAAAATAAAGTTTTGATTTGATTAGTCATAGGGCTGCCCGGATAACGGGCAGCCTTTTTATTAATTATTTCTTAACCTTAAGGTAACAAGCTTTCAATTTCTGGAACATACTTTTGATCGCTACCATTTACTTCGTAAATATATACAAATGAGATTTTTAATTTCTACTATTATTTTTGCAATTTTTAACGCCATTTACAATCCGCTGGCTGCCCAAACAGGATCGCTCATCGGGTTGGTAACTGATGCCAAAACCAATGAAACGATCATTGGTGCGAACGTGGTTATTGCGGGTACAATTACCGGTAGTTCCACAAATCTCGATGGATTTTATGAAATCAATAACCTTGCTCCAGGCAACTACAATGTGGTGATTTCTTTTATTTCTTACAGAACCGATACTATTACCAATGTAAATATTAAAGGTGGTGAAGCAACAAAACTTAATTTCCGCCTTGAAGAACAAACTCAGTCATTGCAAGGTATTACCATTGTTGAACGCCGGACCACCGGGACAGAAATGTCGATGATAAGTGCAATAAAAACCAGTAATGTTACGGTGTCGGGTATTTCGCGACAACAAATCTCAAAATCGCAGGATAAAAATGCTTCAGAAGTGTTAAAACGAGTTTCGGGCATTACTATTATTGATGACCGGTTTGTGGTTGTTCGGGGTCTTATTGAAAGATACAATACTGTTTTGCTTAATAACTCTGTAGCCCCTTCAGTAGAAACTGACCAGCGGGCCTTCTCGTTTGATATCATACCGAGTTCGATGATTGACCGCATTTTGGTGTATAAAACTCCTGCGCCTGAATTGCCAGCCGATTTTGCCGGAGCTGCCATTGAGGTTTACACAAAAAATTATCCCGAATCGAACACATTTAATGTTGGAGCATCTGTACGTTATAAGGAAGGAACAACTTTTCAGAATTTCTATAAATATGCTGGTGGTAAACTCGACTTGCTTGGTTTTGATGATGGAACCAGGGCTGTTCCGGATAATGTTCCCGGAATTGTAGATTACAGAGAGACACAAGCAATGGTTGGCAACGGTGACCTTAGCCCTGAGGAGCGCATATTAGCCAAGCAGAGACAGACCGATTGGGGAAGATCCTTTAGTAAAACATCAGTTGCAGATAAAATCAGTGCTGCCCCGGATGCCAAGCTAAATCTGGAATATTCAGGGCGATTTACAAGCAAAAACAAAAAAATAACACTTGGTAACATCAGTGCACTACATTACGAAGTGTCAAACGACTTCGACAAAATTTTTCGTTCCAGTTACGAGATGTATGATACCATTGTTGATAGAAGCGTCCCCATTTACACTTACAACGACAACCAATATTCCAATAAAGTACACCTTGGTGCTTTGCAAAATTTATCCTTGTCTTTTGGAAAAAATAACATCGAATTCAGAAATGTTTTTAACCAGTTTGGCAAAACCTGTACTACATATCGCACAGGAGTTGATTATTACAGGAACGACATTAAAATTCAATGGGACGAACTTGCCTACGAAAGCAGGACAATTTATTCCGGTCAATTAGGCGGTAAGCACACGCTGGGTAAACTTGATATTTCAAAATTAATATGGACACTGGGTTATGCCTATGCCAACAAAGTTCAGCCTGATGTTCGTAGGATTTACAGGTATGCGCCATATATCAATGACAGTACTTACGCACCCTATCAGTTGGATTATACATCTTCGGCGAATACTGAATCGAACGGGAGGCTTTTCTTTACTCTGGATGAAAATATTTTAACTGCCGCAGCCAATTTTGTTACCAAACTTTTTATTGGGAATTTTCAACCCGATGTAAAAGCCGGTTTTTATGCTGAAAAAAAACGAAGAGATTTTGGAATCCGGGCTTTTGGAATACAGCGTGCGGGTACAACTAGCCAATTCGATCAAAGCATTCTTTTCCAACCGATTGACAGTATTTATGCTGACACAAATTTCAGGTTTGTCGATACGTATGATACAGTTGCCCCGGGTGTTTATCCTACAGCAGGTATAAAACTGCAGGATGATACGCGTCCCGAATATAATTACAATGCTTCCAATAATCTGTTGGCAGGATATGCCGGTATCAATTTTCCGGTAACTTCAAAGCTTTCGGTTTATGCCGGAGTGAGACTCGAAAAAATGAGACAGGAACTTGTGTGGATGACTGAATTTGCTGCTGATTCAGTTCCCGAGAAAAAAGCAAATACTGTACGTGATACATTAAATGTGTTCCCATCAATAAACGTCACTTACAATTTTAATGATAAAAATCTCCTGCGTCTTGCCTGGGGAAGAAGTATTAACCGAACCGAATTCAGAGAAACTGCACCATATGGATTTTATGATTTTGAACTTTCTGCTATTGTATATGGTAACGATTCCCTTAAAAACTGTTATATCGACAATTTCGATATGCGCTATGAATGGTATCCCACACCTTCGGAAATGGTGACTTTTGGTGGTTTTTACAAAAAGTTCAACACACCTATTGAAATGAACTTGTTTCCCTCCAGCAACGGTTGGGATTTTATGTATGCAAACGCTGTTAAAGCATACAGCCTTGGTGCAGAAGTCGATATTCGGAAATCATTTCGGGGATTTTCTGGAAAAAACGGGTTTCTCAGGTCTTTTAAGGACCTTACACTTTTGCTTAACGTCGCTTTAATTAAGAGCGAAGTTACCTCAGATGACAATTATTTACGTGATAAACACAGACCTATGTATGGTCAGTCGCCCTATATTTTAAACGTTGGTCTATACTACCAGAACGATAAATCGAAATTTGCTGCCAGCATACTTTACAATGTAATTGGTGAACGTATTATTATTGTTGGAACACCCACTATTCCTAACATTTACGAACAACCCCGAAATCTGCTCGATTTTACCTTCTCAAAAGGGATTGGTGAAAGAATTGAAATTAAAGGAGGAATAAAAGACATTTTAGATCAACCTATAAAATATAATCAGACCGTAATATTTAAGCAACCTGATGGTTCAGAAGCGAAACGCGAACAAATTATTCGTAAATATAAAATGGGAACCTCATTCATGGTTGGTTTTAGTTATCGGTTATAAAAAATTAAAACCGGATTAACATTCAATTAAAATTGAATTAACATTTGGTCGATATATTTGACAAAGAAATTTCTATTCATCATTAATTTATTAATCATAAAAAAAACAAATTACAATGAGAAAAATTACATTTTTCCTTCTTGCGCTTATTGCCTTAACTTTTGCAGGCATTGCGCAGAATACTATTAATGACCCGTTTTTTGACAGGGTTTCGTACTGTGGTGCTTTTGGAACCACTGACTGGACAAACGGCTGGGCAAATTTTGATCCCCAGAATACAGAATATCCTGCTACAACTGTAACTGTTGCAGCTGGTAACATTACTACCAATACACACTGGAAATCATCAGAATCTCCGGTTAGCGGAGCCGCTTCTTTTACAAACAGCAACCTTCTGGATGCTTTTTTTGAACAGGTAAACTATGTTGGAGCTTTCGGAACCACTAACTGGACTGATGGTTGGTCAAACTTTGACCCTCAAAACACTACTTATCCTTCAACTACCGTTACAATTGCTGCTGGAAACATTACAACCAATACAACATGGACCAGCAATAATGTTTACTATTTAAATGGTTGGGTTTATGTTAAATCGGGAGCAACACTTACCATAGAAGCCGGAACCATTATCCGTGGAAGTAAAAACAACCAGGGAGCGCTTATCGTAGAGTCGGGTGCAAAAATAAGTGCAATCGGAACCAGGGAACAGCCCATTATTTTCACATCAAATCAGGATGCCGGATCACGTGATTACGGCGACTGGGGAGGTGTTATCCTTTTAGGAAATGCAGTAATCAATGTACCCGGCGGCGTTGCAACCATCGAAGGCGGCGTTGGTTCGACCTATGGTGGCACTAATGATGCTGATAACTCAGGAATGATGAAATATGTACGTATTGAATTCCCAGGTGTTGCTTTTTCACCCAATAACGAAATTAACGGTTTGACATTTGGTGGTGTAGGTTACGGAACAACAATTGATTATATTCAGGTTTCGTACAGTGGTGATGACTCATATGAATGGTTTGGCGGTACAGTTAATTGCAAACATCTTATAGCAATTCGTGGTTTGGACGATGAATTTGATACAGATTTTGGTTTCCGTGGTAAGATACAGTTTGGTGTTGCTCTCAGAGATCCACAAATTGCCGATGTTTCTGGTTCAAACGGATTTGAATCAGATAATGATGGAGCCGGTTCTACAAATACTCCTACAACACATCCTATTTTCTGCAACATGAGTCTTTTTGGCCCTAAATTTACTCCTGGCACACCAATTAATCCTCTTTTCATGCGTGCTATGCACCTGCGCAGAAATACTCAGCTTTGCGTATATAATTCCGTTTTTACAGGCTACCCAACAGGTTTATATCTTGATGGAACTTTGACCCAGACCAACGCAACAAACAACACTCTTCAGATTGAAAATACATTCATTGCAGGAATGGGAACCAACTTTGCCAGCACTTTTGAAGAAACCTATTTCAATGCCCCTTCTCGCCATAATCAGGTGTTCGCTAACAATACCGACCTATCATTTACTGATCCTTTTAACCTGACCAGTCCAGATTTCAGGCCTTCAAAATCCATTTACAAACTCAATGGCTGGGTGTATGTAAAATCAGGCGCAACCCTTACCATCGACCCGGGTACTATTATTCGTGGTGATAAAAACAACAAAGGCGCGCTCATCATTGAGCCAGGCGCTAAAATTTATGCAATTGGTACCGCAAGTGAGCCTATCGTTTTTACCTCAAATATGGCTCCCGGAGACCGCACTTACGGTGACTGGGGTGGTGTTATCGTACTTGGTAATGCGGTTATCAATGTTCCAGGTGGTGTAGCTACCATTGAAGGTGGCGTTGGTTCAACCTATGGTGGAAACAATAACGCTGACAATTCAGGTACATTAAAATACGTCCGGATTGAGTTTCCGGGAATTGCTTTTTCACCTAACAACGAGATTAATGGTTTAACATTTGGTGGTGTTGGTAGTGGTACCATGGTTGATTACATTCAGGTTTCATACAGCGGCGACGATTCTTACGAATGGTTTGGCGGCATGGTGAACTGTAAACATCTTATTGCCATTCGCGGTCTGGATGATGAATTTGATACTGATTTTGGTTTTGGTGGAATGGTACAATATGGTGTTGCTTTAAGAGACCCGGATATTGCCGATGTTTCCGGATCAAATGGATTTGAATCAGATAATGACGCTGCCGGCTCTACAAATACACCTGTTACACATCCCATTTTCTGCAACATGAGCCTTTTTGGTCCTAAATTTACTCTGGAAACACCAATTAATCCTCTTTTCATGCGTGCGATGCACCTGCGCAGAAATACTCAACTTAATGTATATAATTCAATATTTACGGGCTACCCAACAGGTTTATACTTAGATGGTACCTTAACCCAAACAAATGCCACTAACAACTTACTTCGGATTGAAAATACCATCATGAGCGGTATGGGAACAAACTTTGCCAGCACATTCGAAGAAAATTATTATCTTAATCCTGATCGTGAAAACAAAGTATACACCACGAATGATCAACTTATGATTACCGATCCATTTAATCTGACAAATCCAAACTTCCTTCCTATGGAAAATTCGCCGGTGTTGTTTAGTTCAGGATGGACACAGGTTGTTTCGGGAGTTGTTACTTATAACAATACTGCCAATACACCTCTCTCAAATATTGATGTAAAACTTTACTCTCAGGGTGGTGATCTTGTAAATACTGCAACTACAAACCAAACTGGCCAATATTCAATCCGAGTTTTGGATGGTATTTATGTGGTTAAACCTGCTGGTGGAACTCATCCCTGGGGTGGGGTAAACATTATCGACGGTTTAAAAATCCGCCAGTCACTTGTTGGTCAGGTAACTTTTACTACACTTCAGTCAAAGGCTGCAAACGTTGATGTTTCCCCAACATTGAATATTATCGACTACGTGACCCTGCGTCAAAAAATAGCAGGTTTAAATCCAACTTCATGGCTGATTTCAAACTTTGTGTATGAAAATCCAACAATTACCATTTCAGGTGCCGGAATTACGCAAAACATTAAATCACTTTGCGGTGGCGATGTTGATGGAAGTTTCAATCCAACCGAACCTGAACCTATGCAAATTGTACCAGTAGATGCTCAATTACCATTAAATGAATAATTTTTCACATAAAATCTTAATCCTTTGGTAAACATGAAAAAGATCATTTCATTATTTACAATAGTATTGCTTTTTGCAGTAACAACTTTTGCTCAAAACGCAACCCTGACCATTGGACAGGCTACGGCAAATGTCGGTGAACCTGTAACAATTCCGGTTTCTCTTGCATCTTCAACTCCAGTTCTTGCAGCCGAATTCAACATTAGTTTCAAAACAGCTGTATTAAATGGTGTGACTTTCACTAACTTCAACCCGGATTTCCCTGATTACGAATGGATTTATAACGTTGTTGATTCGGTAATCTATCTCAATTGGGTGTCATCATCGCTGGTGGCTGTACCTGTTACTGGTACCGAAAAGCTTTTCGATATTCAATGCAATTATACAGGAGGTTCAACAGGTCTTAACTGGTTGCTCAGTTTGTTGGTTGACCAGGGTTCGCAGGCTATTTCGGTGAATGCGATCAATGGTAGTGTTTCTCAGTATGTTGAGCCTGGTATTACCCTGGAAATTTCTGATGTATCTGCTTCGGCAAATAGTGTTGTAAATATTCCGGTAACTATAACCGGTGCCGGTTCAGGAGTTTCAGGAACACCAATCTTAGCCGCGGAATTCAATATCGGTTTCAATCCGGATGTACTACAAAGTATCTCATTTGTTAATTTTAATACGGAACTTCCAAATTACGAATGGGTTACCAATGTTGTTGATACAATAATGTATCTCAATTGGGTATCCTCCGACCTGACAGCAGTACCACTCCCTGATGGGACAATACTGTTTGAAATCCAATGCACTTATTCAGGTGAAACTACAAATATTAACTGGTTAATGGCATTGCTGGTTGATGGAAGCTCCCAGGCGATTTCAACCACCACAATTAATGGGACGGTTACCCCAGATTCACCTGCTGCAAGTGCCTTTAACGGCAATGGAAACTGGAACGATGCTTCACTTTGGAACAATGGTGTCCCTGGTGCAAATACCTTAGCCACAATCGAGAGTGGGGAAGCTAAAGCAGATGCTTCTGCGAGTTGTTCGGGATTAACTATACTATCCGGTGCAGCCCTTACTGTTGAAAATAGCGGAAATCTTAGTGTTCAAAACAATCTTGTACTAGCTTCTTCTGCCAATAGTTTACCAACAGGTTCTTTTATTAATGCTGGAATTACAACCATAGGAAACCAAACCTACATTCAGAGATGGCTTTCGGGTGGACAAAATCACTTTATTGCATCAGCCGTTTCCAATGTCACACTCAACATGCTTTACAACCCTTCAAATCCTGGATATTTTTATAAATATGATGAGCCAACAAAGTCCTGGATCAATTTGTATCAGTTAACTACTCCTATTGAACCAGGAAAAGGGTATGCGCTAAATTTTGAAAACAATGAGTTGGTCGAACTTCATGGTTCCTTTTACAATAATTCCAGCTATTCTCCGGTAATCAGCTATACGGCTGACAAAGGTGGTAATGATGGATGGAACCTGGTTGGTAATCCTTACACTTCAGCGCTTGACTGGGAAAATGCCGCTTGGGTTAAAACCAATCTGGAAGGTGGAATTTACTTCTATGATGGCACCAATTACCAAACCTATAACGGCGGATATGGTGTACCGGCAACAGCAACCCAATATATTCCTGCAATGCAGGGATTCTTTGTTAAAGCAACGGCAACAGGTTCGGCGCTTACCATTCCAAAAGCCTCCCAGGTTCATAATGGCCAACAATATTATAAAGAAAATCGTGAAGTTGTCGATGCGCTAAGACTTAAAATGACCAGAAATGGATATTCAGACGAAACACTGATCCGTTTTTCTGAAGATGCAACAGCCGGTTTTGATGCCGACATGGATGCATATAAGCTTTTCGGGTTCAATCCGGATGTCCCTCAATTATTTACAATTTCCTCAACCTACCAGACCATTAATGCTTTGAAGGTACAAAACACTTCAACCTGGAATGAGGTTTGTGTAGCTTTGGGTTATAAGGCCGGGAGTAGCGGTGAATATATTATTGAAGCCTCCGACATTGCAAGTTTTACTTCCGGGCAGGTTAATACAATCGAGCTTTTCGACAATGAAACTGGTGAATATATGAACCTGATTGAAAATCCGGTTTATACTTTCACAAGTGATGAGGGTATGAACACCGCAAGATTCAAAATATACTTTAACAGGGAGATAACTGGAATTGGAGAAAATAATATGCAAAACGTGGAAATTTATTCAATGGAAAAAACCATTTTTATAAAAAATGCAAGCGGTACCGCAGTAGTATATAGCCTGGTTGGCCAGGAAATAAAACGTACTGTTTTAAACGAACAGGTAATAAACTCCATCCACATGGCAAAGGGTGGTATGTATGTGGTTAAAGTGATTAAGGATAATAACAGTACAGCAGTCGAAAAATTATACCTTCGATAAATAATATCAATGGTTACATATTCATTATCAATACATAGCAATAAAAGGCTATGAGTAAAAACCGGAATCATACCTGTCCTTGCGGCAGGTATGATTCCGGTTTATTTTAACAATGAAGGAAACTATGAAATAAAGACGACATAAGCATGAAAAAAACATTTAAACACATAATACTGGTCTTCATCGGCTTATTTGTGTTCGCGATAACTAATATGGAAATTACTCTGGCCCAGTCCACTGTCCTTCCCGATACAAGCTACATGATAAACGAAACACAAATTGGAGATCCGGGACAAATACCACCTCCGCCAGGTATTGGAAATGGTGATAATGTCCAGCAGATTGGTGGCGATGGGCAGATACCCACACCTCCCAATCCAGGCGGTGGAAGTGGCTCTCAGCAAATAGGTGGATCGGGCAGTCAGTTACCTGAACCTCCAAATCCGGGAGGTGGAAACGGAATTCAACCCATTGGTGGTGGCGACACCATTCCAGAGCCTCCAAACCCTGGTGGTGGTGGCGGACTTCCGATGGGAACCGTACTTCAAAGCATTACCATTCCTGCCGGATGGAGTGGTATTTCGAGTCAGGTTATTCCTCATAATGCCAATCTTGATAGCTTATTTGCGCTGGAAACAGCGGCTACTAACCTGGTAATCATGCAGCATTTCAGCAGGTTTTACTGGCCTGCTTACCAAATAAATACCATTGGAAACTGGAAAACGCATGATGGGTACACCATTAAAGTATTGCAACCAACTCAATTGGATCTTTATGGATTTAATGATCAGAATGATACCATTCAGTTTTCAACCGGCTGGAATTACCTTCCAGTTATAAGTGATTGTGATGTTACAACCGTAGGACTTTTCGCAGATTTGGTTGCTAATGGACAACTGATCATTGCATTCGAAATAGCCGGAACACATCTGTACGCTCCTATTTTTGGAATCAATAGTCTTCCTGTGTTAAAGCGTGGAAAAGCTTATCTGGTAAAGGTTACCGGGCCATGTTCGGTTTCTTTCCCCGATTGTTTTGAAAGAAAATCCAATAACATCTCGATAAATCAAACAATAATAAAAACACCATGGGCTGTGGCAGCAGAAACTCCAAAACAATATTTTATGTTTATCACAGACACCACGAGTTCTGTAATTCAGCCAGGCGATGTGATTGGTGGATTTACTGAAAATGGCATCTGTTGCGGAGTGACTGAAAATCTAAACCCAAAAATGAACAATGCTCTGGTACTTTTTGGTGATGATCCAACGACTATAATCAAGGATGGTTTCAACAATGAAGAAGAAATAATTATTAAAAGATACAGGCCTTCAACCGGGGTGACCATCAGATTGAATATAACCTGCCAGGGAAAAGCAGCTTCAACAAAGGAACGGTTCGTAGTCAATTCCTTTTCGGTAATCCAAAAAATAGAGTCAAAATCACAAGATTAATATTATATAAGATAAGGTAAATTATCACAACATTACAATGTTACTATTCCAAAAGAGTGAGGTCGCTTTATGGCGGCCAATCTCTTTGGAATAGTTGTTTCATTTATTAAAGTATTTGCTCATGAAAAAGATAATCTTCATCATTTATGTCCTGTTCTGGGCTTCGGCGCTACAATCCCAGAACATTACGGTTAGCATTCCTACCGTTGAAAGCCAGGATACGCTTGTTCAGGTCCAGGTACCGTTTTATGTATCAGGGCTGGATGGCACCACTGGTGGGATGCCTGTTATTGCAATGGAGTTTTATGTTTATTACGATAGTAGCCAGGTGAATTATATTAACGCAATTAATTTTTATTCGGGTACTCCTGCAACCCAATGGATTTATGGGTCGAACGGTATTAAATTCGGCAGCAACTGGGTTCATCCCCAACTTCTACCAATCAATATACCCGACAACACAAAATTATTCGACCTGGTGTTTTATTATAAAAAAGCAACAAATACAATACTCGACATTTCGGAAACAGAGTGTGTACTTGTAGATGCCAACTTCCAGCAAATACCAGACTCGAGCATTGTCTTCGTTGATGGTGCCATCCATTATACTGGGTTTACTCAACCTCCACCAGGATTAGTAGAGATCATTCCAGAAAGTTTCATTTCTTTTCCGGACACCGTTTTTAATGTGCCAGTTTTTATTTCAGGATTTGGACTTGCAAATTCATCCCTGACGAATCTAAACTTATACCTTGATTTTAACAACAGCCTGATCAATTTTGAAAATGCCTCAAACTTCAGCAACCTCCTTCCTGCCGGAGAATGGACAATAAGCTACGAAACTGCACAAAACAAGTTGGTGTGTTCCTGGACAGATCCTTTAATGGAGAATATGCAGATTCCCAATGGAACAAAATTGTTTGATCTTGATTTTAAAGGGCAAGCGGCAGGCCAAACACCAATTACTTTCGATTCGATTGCGTGCAGCTATAGTCACAATCATAATGGAATACCAAAACCATTAACCGCGAATTATCAAAATAGTACCGTTGAAATATTCGATATACCCAATCCACCCCCGGGACAAGTCGAGTTTAATCCTGATCTTTATGTCGTTTATGCCGATTCAATGATAAGCGTCCCTGTATATATTTCAGGTTTCAATTCCGAAAATTCCTCTATTTCCAATCTTGAAATAGTCGTTGATTTTGATAGTGAGAAACTTGACTACCAGATGGTATCAGCCTTTAATGAACTTTTACCTTCCAATGAATGGACCATCACCTACGACCAGGTTTTAAACCATTTAGACTGCGTTTGGAATCAACCTTCCATTCAAAATCTCAACATCCCCGACAATTCCAAACTCTTCGAAATCTCACTTAAAGCATTAGTTCCTGGCAACACGACCCTTAGCTTCGATGAAACATCCTGCCAGTACCTTCACCAATTCATGGGTTACGTTATTCCATTTAATGCAAACTACAACAATGCCCAGATACAAATTTATGACTGGACGGTTCCTTTACCTGGTTTGGTTGAAATTGTACCGGATAGCTTTGTGGTGAATCCCGATACATTAGTTTATGTTCCCATCAGAATCTCGGGTTTTAATCAGGAAAATTCATCCTTGTCCGATATGCAATTGGTTCTTGATTTTAATCAGAATATTTTGAATTATCAAACTGCAACCGGTTTCAGCAATATCTTACCCGAGGAACAGTGGAACATTACTTACAACGAGGCCGAAAGTAGGATGGTGTGTACCTGGGAAGAACCTCTGCTAAATAACGTCTTAATTAACAACAATACGGTCCTTTTCGAACTGGTATTCAAGGCTGCAGCTCTTGGAAGCAGCCTGTTGCAGTTCGATTCGGTTTCATGTTTATTCCATCATCAGTTGGTGGGAAATACAGTTTCGCTAACAGCAAATTTCGGCAATTCAATTGTTGAAGTTATCGAAATCCCACTTCCTCCTCCTGGTTTAATTGCCATTGTGCCGGATACGTTTAATACAAATCCAGATTTACTTATCAATGTTCCAATTGTTTTATCAGGCTTTGGGGCTGAAAACAGTTCGCTTTCCAATCTGGAATTGGTCATGGAATTTGATAATCAGATGGTCGAGTATCAAACAACTTCAAATTTTGCCGGAATTATGCCGGGCAATGAATGGAATATCACCTATGATCAGGAGCAAAGCAGAATGGTGTGTGCCTGGGACAATTCCAATTCTCAAAACATTGCCATACCTGACAACACAACTATTTTTGAATTTGTGTTTAAAACAACTGCCATTGGTACAAGTGCAATGCACTTCGATTCTGTTTCCAGTGTAATTATTCATAAAATTAATGGTACCAACCAGGAAATAACTGCTAATTTTAGTGATGCGACTGTTATTGTCGAGGAAATACCACTGCCACCGCCAGGTCTGGTTGCAATTGAACCCGATTATTTTATTTCGTACCCCGATTCATCTTTTCATGTTCCGGTATTCATTTCAGGATTTGGATCAGCGGAGGCTTCGCTTTCCGGTTTAGAACTGGCTATTGGTTTTAATAATCAGGTAATAGATTTTGAGCAGGCAACAGCCTTCGGTTCCTTGCTTCCACAGGACCAATGGAGTATAACGTACCAACCGGATGATAGCCGCTTATTGTGTGTATGGGAAAACCCGACAGGAAATAATTTGCCAATTCCCGATGGTACACCACTTTTCGAATTGGTGTTCAAAGGTCAGCAGTTGGGTATCAGTCCTTTGGAATTCGACTCCCTTTCATCGGTTTTCAATCACAAGCAAAACGGTGGAACTATTCAACTGACAGCAATTTTCAGCAATGCAATGGTGCAAATTATCGTTTTGACACCTCCAATAACCTGTTACGCAAAGATCATTCCTGATACGATTTCGGGAATTTCCGGAAATATTATCAATGTACCGGTAGTTCTATTTGGCTTGAATGGCGATACCAACAGCATAATGGCTGCAGAATTTTATATAGATTTCGACAAATATGCAGTTAGTTATCAGGGTATTACCAACTTTAACCCATTAATGCCTTTAACCCAATGGATATACAATGTTGTTCAACCCGATTCGAACCGTTTTGCCTGCAATTGGGTAGAGCCAACCCTACAAAATTTATCCATTCCCGACAGTACAACAATTTTTGAGTTACAGTTTCTTTGTATAGCTAATGAAACACCGCTGACGTTTGATGCAACTGCCAATGTTTTTGTCCACATCGATCAGGAATTTAACCTGATTGAAGTACCTGTTGGTTATAGTGATGGCTATGTTATTGTTCTGCCTGACGCTGTTGAATCAGTTTCTGCTGAAAAAATAAATGTTAGTGTAGTTAATCGCAAACTCATTATCAAAAATATTAGCGGAATTGCCCGTGTATTTAATTTAGCAGGCCAATTGGTCAAAAGCAAGAATTTAACCCCTGAAGATAATGAAATGGATATACAGCAGCAGGGAATTTATGTGATCAGCGTGATTGATAATGACAAGCGATTGTTTTCCGGCAAGATTTATATCAAATAAAAATTAATTAATTTATAACAAATACAAATGAAAAAACTGGCTTTAGTCTTAACTGTTATGCTGTTCGTTTTTAATGCGAAAGCTCAAAAAGTCGAAATCGTTCCGGGAACAACCGCCGCCTCTGTTGGTGATCTGATTACTGTATCGGTTGTAATTACAGGGTTTGACTCAGAAACAACTTCATTAGGTGCTATTGAGTTTTATATTGATTTTAATCATGAAGTTTTATCATATACCGGTGTTGAAAACTTTTCGGAACTTCTACCTGAGAATGAGTGGTTTTTTTCGTCACCTGGCCCTACTCTTGACCGGTTTTCGTGCAACTGGGCACAACCAATGCTACAAAATGTAGGTATTCAGGATGGTACAACATTATTCGATTTGAAATTTTTATGCCTGGCCGGAGAATCTACGCTTACTTTTGATTCGGCTGCAAGCCTTTTTATTCACATTGATGGACTCAACTATGTCTCGTTACCTGTTGAATACACAAATGGTTTGGTGCAAGTTACCGTAAATATTAACCAAGCCGATAATTCAGCTAAATATATTTCGTCGATTGATGGGAATAAGGTGGTAATTTCGAATATTGAAGGCACAATAAGGATTACAGATTTAATAGGCCGTGAAATAAAAAATTGTGTTGTATCTGGAACCGGTACTCATTACATCTCTATCGAAAAGCATGGTTTTTTTATTGTTTCCTTAGTAAACAAGCAAACCAGGATTTCAAGGAAAATTTTTATTGATTAATCAATCTTTACATAAATTTAAATAAAAATATGAAACGGATTCTTTTACTTTTTTTTGCTTTTAATTGTACAATGCTTTTGGTAGGACAAAAGAAAATTGAAATTCTTCCTGCAAACATTGTAGCCGTTGCTGGTTCGCAAATCAGTGTGCCTGTTTTTATCACTGGCTTCGATACCGACACAACGAGCCTTGTGGCAATTGAATTTTATCTTGATTTTGACAATTCTGTTTTAACTTTCGATAGTGTAACCAATGTAAATGCACTGATGCCAGAACAGGAATGGTTTTTTTCCGCACCAAATCCTTCGTTGGATCGGTTTGCTTGCAACTGGGCAGAACCCAGTTTTGTTAACAATATTTCGGTTCCAGGAGAAACTATGCTTTTTGTTCTCAAATTCACTTATAACGGTGGCCAAAGCATACTTGACTTTGACGAAGCAACCAGCCTTTTTGTTCATTTAGATCCCAGCTTCAACTTCATCACATTAATGGTGGATTATTTTAACGGAAATGTAGTTCAGGAAATAAACCAAAACACAACCAACTGGAATGGCGACGGCACTTGGAATACAGTTCAAAACTGGTCTGCCGGAATACCTACACTTGAGTCGGTGGCAATAATACAATCAGGAACTGTAAACTTGCAAAATGCTCTGGGTGCTGCCCGCAAATTGGAAATTATGTCAAATGCTATTGTAAATATTTTTCCTGCTAATGCTTTAACGGTGGTTGATACGTTGTTGAATAACGGATTGTTACATTTGATTTCTTCATCAACCGGAAGTGGGTCGTTAATCATTAATGGTCGTGCATTTGGAACAGGTAATTACCAGATAGAGCAATACTTAGCCGATGGGATACATCTTATGGGTGCACCAATAAACAATTCTAACATTAATGTTTTTGGTTCATCACCAGTCAGCACCTGGAACGAAGCATCTGCTTCTTTCACCTCGCTTGCCGCAGGAACGGTAATGGAAACCGGACGGGGATATAAAGTTGAAATACCGCAAAGTACTTCTGTTGTATTTGATGGAAATTCACTTTGTCAGGACAATATTATTGTCAGTCTATCAAATTCAAATTCTGGGAGCATTCAAACAGAAGGGATTAATCTGGTTTGTAACCCATATCCATCTGCCGTGGAATGGCTGGCTGGTGATTGGCAATTGCAAAATGTCGGAAAAGCCATTTATGTATGGGACAAAACAAGATACCGCGTTTGGAATGGCTATTTAGGTGACATTAATAATGGTATTATACCCGCCATGCAAGGATTTATCGTAAAAGCAACCGGGAACAATCCGCAGATTACAATACCAAATAGTTCGCGCATTCACTCCAACCAACCGTTTTACAAAGAAATGCGTTTAACTGAAAATAGCCTGACGATAGAATTTGGAAAATTGGAAGGCGGAAATCCGGGGGTTGTTGAGGATGCGGTTTTTTATCAATTAATTGCCGACGCCACCATGGGATTTGATGCGGAATATGATGCATATAAATTACCAGGCCTTGACGGTTCAACAATGGCATATTCGATACTTGATGACGAAAACTCAGAAAAAATGGCCATTGATGTAAGACCTTCTTTAGATGGAAATTTTCCTTCGGTAGCTTTGGGTTTTATTCCTGCAGATGCGGGTACTTATTACCTTCGACTGAAAAATGTAAATTCCTTTGATGAGAATATCCCCATTGTAATACAAGATCTTGGTATGGGTGTTGCATATCCCGGCGATGAAATAGATATGAGAGTTAACGTTACGGATTTCACTTATTCATTTAATGCCGATCCAATTGACAATCCTTATCGTTTTAATTTATTCTTTTCACCTGTTGGTATTGAAGAAATACAAACAAGTTCCTGTATAAGGATGCAACATTCCGGAACCAAATTAATCATTACAGCCAATTGTCAGGAATTGCAAAATGCCCATCTCGAAATTTTTGATATGATGGGGAGAAAACTTTTATCAGAAATACCCGATCTGGTTAACGAACAATTTGTTGACATCAGCCGTATAAAAGGCGTTTTTATTGCACGCTTATCGCTTAATGGACAGTTGATGATTATCAGAAAATTTTGTAATTAATAAGCAATTCTGGTTGGTGAACAGCCACAGTAATATATAAAAATGGCCATCCTGGAAATTTCCGGATGGCCATTTTTAGTAAGTGAATTACCGGATTCTTTATTTTAAGTACTTCACGAGATTTTGTGAGTGGGGTTTAGCTCTGAGCTTTTTCAATCCCATCTCCTTATGTTGACGGGCTCTTTCTTCAGAAATTTTGCATTTCTGACTTATCGCATAAATCGAATGTTCTTGGTTACCGTTCAATCCGAAATATAGCTCAAGCACCCGAGACTCTCTTTTTGGTAAATATTTGAGCGCACGTTTGATGTCAAATTTAAGTGATTCATACATCAGTTCCTGGTCAGGATAAATTGAATTGGCATCTTCAAGTACATCTATCAGGTTGGTTTCGCTCCCAGGATATATTGGAGTTTCAATCGATAAATTTTCACTATTGCTGAGAATAGCATCGGCAACCTCATATTCATCTTTCCGAATTTGACAGGCAGTTTCATTTATTGAAGGCGAGCGGTGATGTTTCTGTTCAAACAAGGCATTAGCTTTCTTGATTTTTATATTTAATGAAATCTTATTAGCAGGAACCTTTATAATTTTAGATTTTTCGGTAATTGAGCGTAAAATTGATTGTCTAATCCAATAAACGGCATAAGTGATAAACCTGAATCCCCTGGTTTCATCAAATTTTTTTGATGCCTCAATCAATCCAAAATTTCCTTCACTAATTAGGTCGCTGAGGCAAAAACCCCGGTTTTGATACTTTTTTGCTATCGATACCACGAAACGTAAATTAGCAAAAATTAGTAATGAACGTGCATCACCATCACCCATCTTAATTTTTCTAATCAAATCAACTTCTTCGTCAGCTGTTATTAGCGAGTATCTTGCAATTTCTTTAAGATATATTGATGTAGCTTTGGATTCCTTAGTAGTGATTTCCCGCGAAATGTAAATCTTTTCCATATAGACAGATATTTATAATTAACTGCTACAAAGTACGTCTTATTCATTAAGGAAAAAATTAAAATCATGTTAATGAAAGGTTAAGATTTTTACATAATAATTAACTGTATGTTAATATTTTAATAGGAATTCATAAGGAAAGAAAAAACTCTCTTTACCATTACAAGGAGTGTGTACATTTTCAGTAGTCTAATTGCCTAGTTATTTTAATCTTACGAAAATTAATTCCATTTTATAACAAGGAATTACAATAATCAATAAAAAGTAAGCTTATATAAGCAAACCCCATCAAAAAATTATTTAACAAGAATTAATTTGACCTGCGTTTAAGCGGACCATGGATAAGGACATAGATGTAAAATTATTAAATCCTGCCATTTTCAAGGATGACTTAATCCGAGGGAATCAGAAACATGTGCCTGTTTCCAACATTAAACCATGAATAGCACGGCATTTCTATGAAGAGTAAATTTTAATTCCATTCGACATTTAACTGCTAAAAAAACTCCACATTTTACTTTCTTACAGGCCTTACCTTCAAAGTGCTTTTCCCAAAACATGATCTCCCTTCGGCAGTGATCCCTCTGACATTCACATCATAGTCAGCACAATAATCGGAAGCATAGAATGAAATTCCGGCCTTCCCATTTTGAAGCGTCAGGTCAGGGTTCCAGTAAAGTAGTGTCCTGAAATCAGGCTTACGGTCAACTTTTTCAGCTTCACTGCGATATACGGGTGATGAAAAATCAGAAACCGGCGAAATACACTGATATTCGAGAAATGACGACTCCTGTGGAAACGTAATGCCTGCAAAATTATCCGTATTGGTCCTGATCAAAATCATGCCCTCAAGGCTAAAATCGCCCAGATAGGTTGTCCGGTTAATCACATCAATCCGGCCAATTTTGGATGGAGGTACCTGGAGCAAAGCATCAACATCAAACAACAGGATATTGTCGATGAAAACATATTTGCAATTATTCATCCGGTTGGTTTCGGCATTGAGCATCTGTAAATAGGATTTCCCTTTCTTCTTTTTAATGGATACCGAAGGTACAAGTTCCTTAAAAACATCCTCAAGGGTTGGCATATCAATAAAATCGTTGAGCGTAATCGAAATATCAGGCTTCCCGAATAACATCGGGTTGATGGTATTTAAATTTGGTACAGGAATGCTATCCGGGATGTTAAATACTTTAGAAGTCTGGTAATTGATGTACATTTCCCCGATTAGTTTTTTATAGGAGGTGTCGATGAAAAAACCATTATCACCGATGGCAGGGTAATTATTCGAAAAATCGTTGTTGATCAATAATTCCAGATCCTTGTCGGGATCGGGGTCAGAACAAACAAAAATCTCATTAAGATTGGTTGTATGATTTAGTGAAAAAATAAATTCCCCGTTTTTCCCTGAGTTGTTGATATGAAATTGAGGGTCTTTCCCCAGAACCGAGAGGTAAACTCTGGCATTCGCTTCAGGAAGGCCGGTTTTTTTATCCCTGATCACACCACTGATGCTCACATCCCGGATTTCGGGAAGCCATAAAAGGTTTTCGGGCAGATTGTTCAATTTAAAATTACCTGTTTCGGAAAGTAATCTGACAACTTCATTACATGTACCATGTTTTACCACCGAAACTGATACATGAGATAATGTCCCCAAACTACTTGTATTGGCTGACAGTTCCAGTTCGATGAATTCCCTTTGAGCATAGTACTTTTTGCTTGCATTTATGGATATTTCGACAGGTATTTCCTTAACATTTTCAATAACCACATCATGTTTTGTCCTGCTTGAATCTGGCATTATACGTTCGGTTTCCGGGAGCGGACGCTCAGGATTAATCACGGTAATCAGCATCGTAAAATAATTCTCGGCCGTGGCATTTCTGATAAACTGTGTATAGGCTCTTAAATAATATTTCCCGGATAAGGCTTCTTCGGGTATGGTGAAATTTCCTTTAGCGATGCCTTCTTCAATTATGAATTTCTTTTTTATGATCGGCTTCTGATTGTAAGCAAATAATTCGATATAAAGTACATGGCTAAACCTGTTATCGAATGGTACAGCATTAACTGTATTGAAGGCAACAAACCAGATTGTTTCGCCAGAAATATAAAAATCCCTGTCGGTGTAAAGATTAATTTTCTCAACCACACCATCGGTCAGGCCAGTGTTTGAGGTTGTCTTCACAATCTGGGCAGAAACAAAATTAATGGCCAGACAGCAGAACAAAAATGCAGATAGTACTTTTTTCATTTTCTAAGTTTAAAATTCAATAAATCATTGGACTAACCAAAAATCGGGTATTTCGATTGATCCTCCTCTCAACTGGCAATCTATACAATCCTGGTTTGGAAGTGCTCTTATTCCATTTGCGTCAGTAGTCAGATAAATCGGCCATTCGCTAGGTAGGGAGAGGAACACCGTTCCAACATTTTTATAATCGGCATCATCGAGCGTACAATACGGATAGCGAAAATTGGCAGCAGGCCGGTCAACAAAAATCCGTTTTACCGAAATACCGGCAACTGTGAAAAAGCCAAATACAGGTTCACCGGGACTTTCCGGGTCATAAATATTTCCACGAATCTGATAAGGCTGCCTTGCATAAAGATTATCCTCTGTCGAATTTTGCTCTTTCACCGAATTCCAGAACGTGTAGGCGTTTTCAGAAAGGGTAAACTGCTTAACGAGTAAACTATATCTGATCGTCAGTTCCCTGGTATCAGTGGTTGCAAAATTCAATGGAAACCTTGTAACTACCGGTTCAGTCATCCCAAGTGTATTAAAAGTAAAAATTTGCATGATTTTATCGGTTTTCCAGCAAGTTTCCAACGAATCTGAATGTGAGAATGGCAATAAAGCACCTGCATAAATGTACCTGATCTTAAAATCGGATTTGTACTCGAAACTTCTTTCCAGTTTCCACATCAAAAAACCCGAATCGCTTGCAGCTACGTCAGTATTGAGATAAAACTGGTAGCCCTCAGTCGGAAATGGACCGGTATTATTTGGATGGGCTTCAAATTCGGCATAAACCGAATCGATCCCAACCGGGCTTTTCAATGTTTCAAAATCCGACTGATACGTTTTGCCGCTGGGTGAAATAATCTGAGTTTTATATTTTCTTCCGGCAATTCCCTGAATTCCGGTTGCTGAAGTTGAATAGATGCCAGGCGAAATTTCGCTCAGCATTTCAGTAGTTCCTGCATCATCAGTAATTGAAATGTGATATCCTGAAAGTGGTAAAAGTTCCGGATTATTTACAGTGGTAGCTGATGAAAGTTTAATATAATAAGGACCGGGTTCATTGGTTATCATTCCGTCAACAACCATGGCATTTTGATATTTGCTATCCAGTTCGGGCCAGTATTTTTCGATACACGAGATAAGAAATATGAACGGAAAAAGCAAGAAAAAATGAATGACTTTTATTCGCATAAATCAGAAGTATAAAATCATAAAAACAACAGTTAATGGAAACACTATTTTTACATTTAAAAAAATTAATAATCAACCCAAAAATCGGGCTTTTCGATCGTTCCGCCACTCAATTGGCAATCCATACAATCCTGGTTTGGAAGCGCTATTGCCCCACTATTGCTGGTAGTCAGGTAAATTGGCCATTCGTTAGGTTTGCTCAGGAAAATAGAAGCAACATTTTGAAAATCTGGTTCTGTAAGTACACAAATCGGGTAACGAAAATGAACCGGAGGCAGTGGTGGGTCAACAAAAATTCGCTTGTTTGTAATACCGGCAACTAAAAAATAGCCCAAAACCGGTTCATCCGGAGTGTCGATGTTATAAACATTCCCCCTGATCTGGAAAGGTTGCCTGGTGTATAAATTATCCTGTGTCGAATTTTGTTCCCTGACTGAATTCCAGAAAGTGTAGGCATTTTCCGACATGGTAAACTGCTGAACGAGCAGACTGTACCTTTCCGAAAGTTCACGTGTATTGGTGGTTACGTAAATCAGTGGAAACCGAGTAACAACAGGATCCGTCATCCCTATCGTATTAAAGGTAAATATTTGCATGATCTTATCCGTCTTCCAGCAGGTTTCGAGGGAATCTGAATTTGGGAACGGTTTCAGGCTGCCTTCATAAATGTACCTGATTTTAAAAGAAGCTTTATATTCAAAACTTCTTTCCAGCCTCCACATATAAAAATTTGTATCACTGATACCACGCCTGGTGTTCAGGTAAAACTGATCCCCTTCCGTTGGAAAGGATGCAGAATAATTTGGATGTATCTCAAATTCGGCATAAACCGAATCGATTCCAACCGGACTTTTCAATGTTTCGAAATCCGACTGATAAATTTTCCCGTTTGGTGAAGTAATTTGAGTTTTGTATTTTCTTCCGGCAATTCCGCGAATTCCGGTTGCTGAAGTTGAATAGATGCCAGGTGAAATTTCGATCAGCATTTCAGTAGTTCCTGCATCATCGGTAATTGAAATGTTATAACCCGACAATGGTAAAAGCTCCGGATAATTTACTGTGGTAGCTAATGAAAGTTTAATATAGTAAGGCCCCGGATCACTGGTGATCATCCCGTCGATTACCAGAATATTCTGATATTTGTTATCCAGATCGGGCCAGTACTTTTCGACACAGGCAAAAGGAGATAAAAGCAGTAAGAACAACACCACATGCTTAATTTTAATCCGCCCGATAAGCGGGTAGATAAAAGTTATAATTCGAAATATCGGGCAAACCTTATTCATTTTATACAATTAACATTTAATAGCCTATCCAAAAATCCGGCTTTTCGATAGTTCCACCTTTTAAACGGCAATCCAGGCAATCCTGATTTGGCAGTACTATTCCCCATTCGGGGCTGGTAGTCAGAAATATAGGCCATTCATCAGCATTACTCCTGTAAATATCAGCAACCTTAGCGGCTTCATTTTCTCCGGCTTCACAAACAGGATATCGAAAATGTACTGGTGGCAATGGACGGTCAACGAAAACACGTTTTTCTGAAACGCCGCCAACCATGAAGTAGCCTAAAACCGTCTCATCAGGATTTTCGGTATTAAAAACGTTTCCCTGTACCTGATAAGGCTGCCGGGTGTATAAAATATCCTGAGCCGAATTTTGCTCTTTTACTGTATTCCAAAAGGTGTAAGCTTTTTCGGAAATCGTAAACTGTTTAACAAGTAAACTATACTTAATCGAAATTTCTCTGGTATCAGTGGTTGCATAATTCAACGGGAAGTTTCTAACAACCGGCGTGGATAGTCCCAGGGTATTAAAGGTGAAAATATCCCTGATGTTTTCGGTCTTCCAGCAATACTGCAATGAATCCGGATGTGGAAATTGTTCCAGCGTTCCCGAATACATGTATTTGATTTTAAAGTCGGATTTATATTTAAAACACTTTTCCAGTTTCCATAAAAAGAAAGTCGAGTCACTGGCTGCCGTCTTTGTATTGATGTAAAACTGATACCCTTCGGCCGGATATTGCGCCGAATTATTTTCATGGATTTCAAAAGTGGCATAAACCGAATCGATCCCGACAGGTTCTTTTAATTCTTCAAACGCTGACTCGTAGGTATTGCCTGTTTGAGATATGATCCGGATTTTATATTTTCGTCCGATAATTCCCTGAATTCCTGTTGGGGAGGTTAAGAATAAACCAGGCCCCGATGGATAAAGCACTTCGGAGTTTCCAATGTCGTCTGTAATCGAAACTGTGTATCCGCTTTGTGGAATAAATTGCGGATTTTCAACCGTTGTTGCCAACGAAAGTTTAATCGTATATGGGCCGGGCCCATTGGTTATCATTCCCTCGACAACCAGAATATTCTGATAATTATTATCCAGTTCGGGCCAATATTTCTCGACACACGAAAAAAGAAGTATTGTCAACAATAATAAAACCGGAAAAATGAATCTAATTCTCATAATTTCCAAGCTTAAAATCGTAGGTAACCGAAAAGATCGGGCTTCCAAAAATCGACAATTTATAACCGTTGATCCAACCGTTTTCCGATTTGAAATACACCGAGTAAGCATTGTTGCGGCCAGTAAGATTGTAAACCGACAACACCCATGATCCGTGAACCTTTTTCTTTTTCTTCAGGTTACCTTCAAAAGTCAGCGAGACATCCACCCTGAAATAATCAGGAATTCGGTATTCATTCCGCATCGAATAACTCAATATTTTCTGGCCATCCTGGTAATAAATGGCTGTTGGATAAGTGATCGGCCTACCGGTAGAATATACCAGGTTGCCCGAAAAGCTTAGTCTTTTCATCAGTTTATAATTGGCAACGAGGTTAAAACTGTGGGGTTTATCGTAATTTGCCGGGTAACGGATTCCAAAGTTGTTTTTTTCGCCGGTTATTTTATTGTCGACCAACACCGATGCATTTGAATAGGTATAATTAATCCAGCCATTCCACCTTCCAAAAGGCTTTTTAAGCATGAGTTCGATGCCATAGGCGTCGAGTTGTCCCTGTAAAACATCCCTTTCAGGATACTCATTTACGATAAGGTTAGCACCATCTTTATATTCGACAAGTTTATGCACCTTTTTGTAATATCCTTCAACAGATGCCTCAATCCTGCTTGATCCTAAATTTGAGTAAACACCCAACGAAATCTGGTTCCCCTTCATGGGTTCGATATTATAATCGCACAATTTCCATTTGTCGGTAGGAGACAATGCGATGGTGTTTGAAAGCATGAAAATGTACTGGTGGAGTGTGTTATAGCTGAATTTCAATGAAAGGTCAGGATTTATGAGGTAAGTAGCAGCAAACCGATAGTCGATGCCAGTATAATTTTTTATAACGGCATTATTATTAAAGTGCAGTGTGTCGATAATGCTTTCAGCGCCCTTTGGTGCACCTGGCTGGTATTTATAAACTACTTTTGGTCCAAGATAAGCGTAATCATTAAACCTGATTCCTCCATACAAGGTCAGCTTTGGCAGCACTTTCCATTCGTCATCAGCAAACAATCCTGATTCGATTCCCTGCTCATTACCCAGATCGATTGGTTCGACCAATGAACCGGAATTTAGCGGAAGATAGTTACCATTGTTTAAATTATACAGTATCGAGTTTAAACCGTAGGTGATGGTGTGCTTATCATTTAACCGTAACGAGAAATTTAAATTGGCCTCATAATGATGAAGTTCATTTGAAAGTTTGTAGGCAGCCAGATCATAATCCTGATTTTGTTCTGCAAAATTGTACTTATCATAAATCAGTGTAAAATCGAGGTCGTGCCGGCTGTTGAAGGTATGGAACCACGACAGTGAGGCACCGGAATTCCCATAATCGTTTTTGACTTTTGAAACAAGGTTAATGTTGTCGTAGCTGTAATAGGTGAAAAACCTGATTTGATTTTTCGAATTAATATGCCAGGTTAAGTTTGTAACAAGATCGCCAAACTGGGCGCTGCTGTTTTTAACGTCCGGAACCTTAACAAAGTTCAAAACCCAGTCGGAATAGGTTGAGCGGAGTCCAACCAAAAAGTTAAGCTTATCTTTTATTATGGGACCTTCAGCTAACAGGCGTGTGGTAATCGGGCTTATTCCACCGCGTGCCGAAAACTTTTTTGGATTGCCCTGTTTGGCGCTCAATTCGAAAATTGACGACAATCTGCCACCATATTTCGACGGAATATTGCTTTTGTAAAGTGTAAAACTGTTAACCACATCCGGATTAAAAGCCGAGAAAAATCCAAATAAATGAGATGTGTTGTAAATGGGAACATTATTAATATAGAACATGTTCTGGTCGGCAGGACTTCCCCTGACATTAAAGCCCGAACTTCCTTCCCCGACATTTTGTACTCCCGGCAACAACAGCGCAACTTTAACAATATCTCGTTCTCCCAGTACAACAGGAATTTCCTTGATATCCTTAATGGCCATTTTTTCATAGCCCATTTGTATTCCCCGCACATTATGCCGCGACTCTGACCGGATTTCGACCTCCTCCATCATGAACACCTTTTTATCGAGAAACAAATCGAGCGTTCCATTCGACAAAACATCAATTTTATATTTTGCTTCTTCACAATCCACACTTCGCAAAATCCACGAATATTTTCCTTTTGGCAGTGAGAGGCTATAAAACCCCGTGTTGTCGGTGGCTGTGCCCGTTTCGAGTTCTTTAACAAAAATGGTGGCACCAATAATTGGTGTACCATCTTCGGCATTCCTGATATAACCGCTCACAGTTGCTTTCTGAATATTTACACCCGCTTTTTTTGTTCCGACAACAAAGGTTTTAGGAACAAATTCATTGTCGGTCCTTAAAAATTTCTTATTGTTTGTCTGCTTATTATTAAGTGTATCTTTTACTTCAGCAACTGGCACGACCGACTTAAAAAAGTCGTTTGGTAAAGCCGTTCGAATTCCGGTTTCTTTGGATAAAAATATATTTCCGCCATTATCGATCGATACTTTAATTCCAAAAGTTTTAAGGTTTTCGTTGAGCACCTGTCTGATCGGAATCGCATCACCTGAAACTGATATTTTCGGGCTCGGAAAACCTGTGGTTTGATAATAAAAGTGCACCGGGAAGTTATTTTCAACCTTTTCAACAAATGGCTTCCATGCCATATTATCGTATGTCCTGTTTAATTGAACATCAAAGGATTGACCGTTGACAAAGGAAAACAAAAAAAAGCATACTGAAAATAAAAGACCTGCTTTAAAATAATTAATTCTTGCCGGAGGATATATCATCACAATATTTCAATAAAGTTATCATCGAGTTGTTATTTGCTTTGGAATATCTGATTTTATTTTTCTTCATAAAAGTCTTGATGGCTTTACTGTTTTCAGAAAAATAATTCAGAAATGCCTTCCTGTTGGTTACTTTACTCAAAACTCCATTTTGGAAAATAAAGTTGGTTGTGTAAAGTTTAGAGTAGTGTCCGTTGGGTGAAGTTTTTGAATAATCTGAGATATACGATTTTTGATGTTTTATAAGAAAAGAAAAGCTGCCGTTGTAAACCTCTTCGAAATAGCCGGAGAGGTTCTGGTTTAACCTAAGGCTGCCAGATCGGATAAAAGTGTTGCCGTCAATAATAAAATGATCAACAGTTTCGTCGTTTAACACCACGAATACCGTGTCGTTGTTGCTTGTGTTTGTTCGTAAAACAAGTTGATCGGTTTCGATATTATACAATAAATCAACATTTTCAAACACGCTCCCGGCAACCGACACGGTCCCTTTCATCCAGTTTTCGCCTAAAAAATATGGATTTCCTCCGGCTTTAAAATGTTGCGGGATGTATTTTCGTCCATTTACCAAAACATCATTTGTGCCGTAAAAGTTTTTAGTAAATCCTACAATATCATTTTCGTTTTGTACCAATTTTGGTTCTGTTTCCTGTGCCATTGAAACGACACCAAAGGATAATAAAATGATTGAGCAACAAATTATTCTTCTTAAGCCACCTGGATTTGCAAACATCTTTATTCGATTAACAATAATACAAAACTATTTTCTGACCTGTAAAAGTACAATCATTTTCGGGATTAATCAGATTTATGCAGAGCGATTTAATATGTTTGGCTAAACGAAAGGGAATAATTTCGTCGATCGGAAGGGAGACATTATAAAAATATATTTAGGAAGGTTAAAAATTAAAAAAGGCCATCACAATGTAACGGCCTTTTTTAATGAGAAAGATATTATTGATTAATATTTATCCCAGAACAATTTAACGTCCATTTCATCTAATCCCATTGCAGAAACGGCAGCAGTATAATTTTTAGCATTCAGTGTCTGCTCGTTAATTGGATAGGTGAATCTTTTGGGAACCTGACCATCACGTGTTTCAGGATTCTGTGGAATGTTTAACACCGGAAAATCGAGCCTTCTCCATGAATTCCAGCCATTAATACCTCTAACATATGAAGCCAGCCAGGACTGAGTTCCAATTTTCTGTTTATAGTCACCGGATGCACTTGTATAAGCCACATTGGCTTGAGCCAGGTATGCATCAACTTCAGCCTGGGTACCACCCCATGATAAAATAGATGATTCGATACCTTTATTATACCAGGTTCCAGCATCTCCGCCAACCGAATAGCCTCTTGCGGCTGCTTCTGCAAGATAGAACGCCATTTCAGTATAATCTAATAATATACTTGGATACGTAGGTTCCTGAATAGGGTCAGCAATGTGAGAGTACTGTGAAAATGAATTGCTGTAACCATAAGCTCCTCCAAGATAAACCTCACCAAACAAGGTGAAATATTTATCACGGCGTGGGTCAGTCAGATTATTCATAATATCAACGATTGTATTTGCCGGCACAAAGTCGTGACGTCCGCTTTGAATTAAATCCTGGTATAAAGGATTAGAGTTTGTTCCGCCGGGATAAACGAGCTGGCAGTTTTCACCCAAAGCAAAGCCACCTTCATAGGCTGATTCAACCGTTGATTTTGCAAGCGCATCATCAACGTCTGCAAGGGTGATTCCCATTCTTACCTTGAGTGTATTGCCAAACTTTATCCACATCGCCACATCACCGCCATAATACAGGTCATCACTTCCAAAGCTTCCGAAATCTGCATTTAATGTTGAGATATCTGTAGTAGCTCTGCTAATTAAGTCCTTGTAAATGGTGAAGGCGTCATCATAGGCTGGTGAAATGTCTTCAATATTCAAGGCTTCGGTATAAGGAATATTTCCAAACATATCAACCAAAATACTGTAGCAATATACTTCTAAAAGATCGATGATAGCAAGTCTGTTTGATTTTCCAAAGGTTGCTTCATCACCGGCAACTACTTCAGCCGTAATAAGTGTTTTGGCTTCTTTAAAGTCACGTAAAATATCACGGTAATAAGTTCTGAAGTTCAAATCCGGAATTGTCCTGTTGACAATGTCATAGTTTGATTCGTCAAGATAGGTGGTTTCAGTCCAGTACTGAGCGAAAAGCTTAAAAACGTTAAGGTTTACGTTGGTGCTAGCTTCCTGATCACCAAGCGCTTTTTGAGCATTTGCAAATAAAAATCCACCGGGGACTTCAACTGGATGTTTCTTATCCGTGTTGAAATTCTCAAAGTCCTTTGTGCAGGATAATGAAACCCCAATTAAAACTATAAATAATAAATATATTCTTTTCATATTGTTACATTATTAAAATTGTAAATTAACAGTAAATCCTAAATTACGCGTTGTTGGCATTACACCGCTCTGCCATCCCTGTACGTTACCTGAGCTTTGGCTGGCTTCCGGGTCGGCATGTGGTAAATTCTTACTGATGATCCAAAGGTTTGAACCAACAAGGCTAAATGTTGCTCCCTTAATAAAGCTATTTGCCAGCACCTGTTCCGGTAAGGAATAGGATAATACCACTTCACGTAGTTTAACATAAGATGCATCGTAAACAAATTTGGCATTTGGGTTTTTAGAATAACCAAAAACACGATAGTCATCACCGGCAACTCTTACATTGTTGGGTGTTCCATCGGCAAATACACCATCCAAAATTAAACCACCACTATTGGTTGCATATCCAAGGTCCGGATTATTATCAACATATCTGAGTGGGTCTCTTACCGGGACGCCATTATCATTAATGAAATCAGTTTCTGCATACAAACCAGTGGCCATACCGTAATACTGGTCAAGTGAGAAAACGCTTCCCCCTTGCTGAATATCGATCAGGAAACTAAATGCCCAGTTTTTATACGAAAATTTATTATTGACACCGCCGGTCCAGTCAGGATTTATGTTTCCTAAAACTTTATCGGAAGTTGAGGTTTTTGCATAGTAGCCATTGGCTAAAACAATTCTTTTTCCGGATACCGAATCATAAAGGAAATCAGTTCCCTGGATCGTTCCGTAAGGTTCACCTTTGCGGGCATTGATGGTAACGCCACCCTGAAGTGCTGCCAATGGTAAATTTTCGAGTCCGGCATCCAAAGAAACAACTTCATTGGTGTTTTTTGCAAAGTTTACAGTGATATCCCATTTGAAATCGGTAGTCTGATAAGGGGTTCCGTAAATCATCAATTCAACACCTTTGTTTTCGATTTCACCCGCATTTACATATTTTCCGGAATATCCCGTTGCATAAGAAACTGATACCGGAATAATCTGGTCAATAGTGTTTATCTTATAAAAAGACAGGTCAAATCCTAACCTTTTTTGTAAGAATGTCATTTCCAAACCGGCTTCTAAACTCTTGGACTTTTCAGGTTTGAGGTCAGCATTATTCTTGGTATTGGGTACCGAGAATAAAGCAGTTCCACTGAAAGTGGTGTTTTGAGCATAGGTATCTTTAATGCTTCCCCATGGCGCATCGTTACCAACCTGGGCATAGCCTAACCTTAATTTACCCAATTGCAGCCAGGAAGATTCCATTAAATTGGAGAAAATAAAGCTTCCTGATACGGATGGGTAGATATAATCATTCTTGTCTTTTGGCAAAGTTGACGATTGGTCTCTCCTGATGGTGGCATCCAAATACAGATAATTTTTATATCCTAATGAAACGCTTGCATAAACGCCATTAACGCCAATTTGGTTATAAGCTTCTTCAGGAGCAAGAGTTGGGTTAATACTGTTACCCAATGAATATAAACCGGGAACAATTAATCCGCCGTCAGTTGAAGCGAAAACCTGGTCAACAGTATTTCTTCTGATATTGGTTCCCAATAAAGCAGTCAGGTTGAAGTCCTCGCTAAGATTTTTGTTAAACCTGGCCATGAGGTCCATATTGGTTTCCATAAATGATCTGTCAAAACGGGAATAACCGGAAGTTGACTCATTACGTCCTACACCAAATTCACCCGAAGTGGAACCAACAGCTTTTCTTTCTTCCTGCAACTCACTGTAGGTATCAACCGACCAACGCCCCATTACACTTAAGTAATCGGTAACTTTCCAGTCAGCCTGCAGGTAACCAATGATACGATCCCTTTTATCGGTTTCGTAATTCTGATAACGCAGGAAATATGGATTGTCCCAATATGCCGGTGTACCAAGATCAAAAGGATTGTTGGGGTTCCAGCTAATGTTACGGCCGGTTAAATCGTACATTTCTTTTTGTTCCTTATAGTCAACGTTGGTCTGCATCCACTGGCGGAATGACGACATGATGTTATCGCTGTAACCTGTTGAGTTACGTCCTTTACCCATAGTGTTTATATAGTTTGCAGATGCAGAAACAGTCAGGTTTTTCAAAATATCATACGAACCATTGAACAGGAAGTTATTCCTTTTTAATGAGCTATTCGGCATAATGCCTTTCTCATCCAGGTTGGTATATGACAACCTGAATGTTGAAGCATCACCACCTCCTGTAACATCTACACTGTTGGTGTACGACATCGAATTGTCCAGGAAATATTCAGGGCCGTTTGCAGCTGCTACCCAAGGCGTTGCTTTTTGGTAGTTAGGTGATTCAGGATAATAGGAATCCCATTGATACACCTTAATATTGGGATCGAATCTCTGACCCATTGAAGCATCTTCATAGGTAGGAACGGTAAAATCGAGAATACCGTCACCGTTTACATCCCAGACGTGCTCGAATCCATACATGGTTTGTCCGTTGGGCAAAGTGTCTGAACTATAAAATCCTTCTGCACTACCATAACCAGCGCCATAGTTTTTTTGGTATTTTGGAAAGGTACTCTTATCAACAAAACCGGTTGTAACATTAGAGCTAATAGATACACCAATGGTCTTCTTTTTCCCCATTTGTTTTGAGCCCTTTTTGGTGGTAATAATTACAACACCATTGGCAGCTCTTGATCCATAAAGTGCGGTAGCAGCAGCTCCTTTCAGCACGTTCACCGATTCGATGTCGTTGGAGTTGATGTCGGAAGCAGCGTTACCATAATCGTAACCGCTACGGCCACGAATCTGTCCTAAATTATTGGTGTTGTCATTATTTACGGGCACCCCGTCGATAACAAACAAAGCCTGGTTATTACCAGTAATTGACGAAGACCCTCTGATCAACACATTGGTAGAACCACCCATGTTTCCATTGCTTTTAATTTGAATACCAGCAACTTTACCTGACAAAGAATTTACGAAGTTGTCACTTTTTACAGTGCTGATATCACCTCCGCTAACTTGCTGGGTGGAATAACCCAATGATTTTTTCTCACGTGAAATACCAAGTGCCGTAACTACAATACCTTCGATTGCAGTGGCTTCGGGTACTAATGTGATATTCATTACGTTCTCCGCGCCTATTTTCTTCTCAACTGTTGTCATCCCGACAAAGGAGTAGATAAGGCTTTCGGCTTCAGGCGGGATGTTCAGGGAGTATTTACCCTGCATGTCCGTAGTAGTTCCGTAGGTTGTACCCTTTACAACCACCGAAACCCCCGGAATGGTACTTCCATCCTCAGCGTTGGTAACAGTACCGGTAATGGTCCTGGTTTGTGCTTGTACAACTTGCAACCCGATGAAAAACATCAGGGCAAGGAAAATTGTAAATTTTCTCATAATTGAAGTTTTGGTTATTAAATTAAGTTAAACAATCTGATAATTAATTTGATGTTAAATTTATTGATTCTGATTTGATTAATACTCTCTATAATGTGTTTAATTATTATTTGTATTGTTATCTGTTTATCAAGCAAACTAATGAATTCATTAACAAATTAACACAAAATTAATGAAGTGTGAATAATAATTTTCAATTTTAATTAAATCTTTTTTTTTTGAAAACACCTTTAAATGTGTTAATTTATTGATATTTATTTTATTATGTGAATTTTTATTTTTTTTCACATGTGTTTGTTGTCAGGTTAAAAGCGCTTGCAAGATAATATAAAAACTCAAAATAAACGAGCAAAAACGTCTTTTAAATGAGCTAAAATTGCACATTTTTATGTTTCCGGAAACAACAAATTCTCAAAATCACTCCATTTCTTCCATCCATCGTGTTCCATCAATTTTTATTCCCGCCAATTTTAAAATTCTTGTAGTAACCGTTTCAACCAGACTGCCAATATCTTCAGGATTATTGTAAAACGAAGGGGAAGCAGGTAAAATCACGGCCCCTGCCTGAGATAATTCGAGCATGTTTTTTAATTGAATTGAATTGTAGGGGGTTTCACGTGGTACCAAAATAAGTCTTTTCCTTTCTTTCAGCATCACATCAGCTGTGCGGGCAATCAAATCATTGGCTATTCCGGCCGAAATCCGACCAATGGTTCCCATGCTACAGGGACAAATAATCATTACATCATAATTGCCGGATCCTGAGGCAAAGGGGACAAAAAAACTGTCGTTGGCGTATTGTTTGAACTTTATCTCTTCGGTCCCGGAATTTCCGAGTTCATGCATCCAAACCTGTTTCGCCTGTTCGGAAAACACAATTGCACATTTTTCGACCTGCTGATTGCACAGTTCAATTTTACCAAGGAGGTCCCGCGCATAAATTGCTCCGCTTGCTCCTGTGATTCCAATAACAATTTTCAACTTCATAGGCATTTAGAGCTTATAATGAAATGTAAAACTAAGCACCTCGTTGTACTGACCCCTGTTCCATTTATAAGTCTGCCCTCTTGAATGCGCCCTTACCGCCAGTATCGAATTGGAATACCGCACATTAAAACGCCACCTTTGCGTAAGTGAAAAGAACAATCCTACATTTGCATTCAAATCCCCACTTTTAAAAGGAGGCTGTGTAAGGATCTGTCCATCAGCCTCTTCGTACGATTTAATCAAAACACCATACGAAGGACCGGCTTCGAGTGTAAACCGCTCGGTAAAATCCCATTTGTAATGCAAAAACATTTCAACATAGCTTAAACGGAGCAAATAAAAGTTGCTGTTATCCAGCGTATCTGGGTTTTTCCGGCTCCCTTTCTGAATAAAATTCAGTTCCATTTGAAAAGAGGATTTGTTAGAGATGTAAGCATTTACAAATCCGCCAGCATAAACCCCGGCTTTATTAGGTCCTGTAAGCCGGTCACCAGAAATTTCTGCGGCAGAAAGCCCGCCCAGCAAGCCACCGTTAAAGCGTTGACCTAATAATGATGAACCCAGGAGTAAAAACATTGCGCATGTTAGTAAATTTCTATAATTCATCGAAGTACATTTAGTTCTTATTCACTTTGAGAAGTAAAATTAATACTATTTTTACACGGCAGAAAAATCTTTCAGATTTAAATATTCGTAAACGTAAAGAATGACACAAAGTTCACTTTTTTAAAAATTACTGTTAATCATTATGGAAACAGAAAATTACAAGATTCTTCTTGTTGACGATGAAAAAGATATTCTTGAGTTTTTAGGTTACAATCTTCGCAAAGAGGGCTACCAGGTTTTTACTGCCCGCAATGGAAAAGACGGGATTAAGATTGCTTTAGATGAAAAACCTCACCTGATCATTTTAGACATTATGATGCCCAAAATGGATGGTATAGAAACCTGCACCGAAATAAAAAATTTGCCTGGCTTAAGCAATATCATCATTGTATTCCTGACCGCCAGAGGCGAGGATTATAGTCAGATTGCAGGTTTCGAGGCTGGTGCCGACGATTACATTACAAAACCAATCAAACCCAAAGTGCTGGTGAGCCGCATTAAAGCATTGCTCAGGCGATACAAGGAACCCGTTGCCCAATCAGAAGAAATTATTCTTAAAGATTTTACAATTAGCCGTGAAAAATATCTCGTTGTTAAAGATGGCAGGGAAATTACACTTCCAAAGAAAGAATTTGAACTGCTGATTTTGCTTTCATCAAAACCTGATAAGGTTTTCACAAGAGAAGATATTTTTTCAAATGTCTGGGGTAACGATGTAATTGTTGGCGACCGGACGATTGATGTTCACATCAGGAAAATCCGTGAAAAAATTGGTATCGATTGCATTAAAACTGTAAAAGGTGTCGGTTATAAATATGAATCGTGATGAAAAGGACCGATCCAAACAGGTTATCTTTTAATACTTCTTTACTTATCATTTCCTTTTTTACAGTTGTTTTCATCGTATTCATGGAAGTCTTTTCCGAGTTCCGGATCTTACCACTGCTGATTATCGATGCCCTGCTGTTCATTTTTACATTTCTGATTTTTAGATATACCCTCGAAAAGTTCATTTATCAAAAGATAAGGCTGATTTACAAAACCATTTATAATCTGAAACGACCGAAAGGAACCAAGTTCGAAAAACGCGATTTCGAGATGAATAGCATCGAAAATGCAAACATGGAAGTGTTGGAATGGGGTGAGAAAAAGAAATCAGAAATTGAAGAATTAAAAAAAGCAGAAGCCTATCGCCGCGAATTTTTAGGGAACATTTATCACGAACTAAAAAATCCGATTTTCAACATTCAGGGTTATGTGCTTACTTTACTCGATGGCGGCCTTGAAGACTCGAATATAAACCGTGATTACCTTCTCCGTACCGAAAAAAGCATCAACAGGATGATTTCCATTGTTGAAGATCTGGAAACCATTTCGAACCTGGAAATTTCACAAATCCAGATGAAGATGGTAAAATTTGACATTGTCGAACTGACCCGGGAGGTTTTTGATTTTCTGGAAATGAAAGCTAAAAAGAAGAAAAAAGAACTCGGTTTCGGGACAAAGGAAGAAAAACCGATTTTTGTTTTGGCCGACAAAAAATGGATTAGGCAGGTTTTGGTAAATCTGGTGGATAACTCTATCAAATATGGCCGCTCGAAAGATGGAAGGACCCGGGTGAGTTTTTTTGATATGGATGAGAATATTTTAATCGAAGTTACCGATAATGGTCCCGGTGTTGCACCCGAAGAAATTCCACGGGTTTTCGAACGCTTTTACCGCACTCATGAAGCGCGTTCACGCGATAAAAGTGGTTCCGGATTAGGCCTTTCAATCGTTAAACACATTATCGAAGCGCATGATCAGACCATAAACGTGCGCAGCAGTCTTGGCATTGGGACTACTTTTGCTTTTACACTTAAAAAAGCCTGAAATACTAAAACGCAAATCGCAATTATCAAAACAAAAACAGCAAATATGGTTGTTCCGGCTTGTTTTGTCTCAATTGGATTATACCTGCGGGATTGTTTTAACAATTTGGGATTGTAATCAGAAACAAATCAATGCAAGAAACAGGATACGTGCAGACCTATTGCTTATTTATCCCGCTCGATAGTAAAAATGACCAGTTTTTCCAGCGAATTCCGCATCGGACTCTCGGGAAATTCATGGAGCAGATCAAACGCCTTTTCCTGGTATTCGATCATTTTTTGAGTCGAATATTCAATCCCGCCACTTTGGTTTACTTTATCGATGATTTCGGCTACTTTATCGGGCTCGTTGTTATGATTTTTTACAATGTTCACAATCCGTCGTTTCTCGAGGAAGGATGAATTATTGAGCATGAAAATCAGCGGCAAAGTCATCTTTTGTTCCTTAATGTCGATGCCATTTGGTTTTCCGATTGTTTTGCTGTCCTGATAATCAAAAAGGTCATCTTTAATCTGAAAGGCAATTCCGACATACTCACCAAACCGGTGCATTTTACCGACAATTTCAGGTTTTGAGCCGACCGATTCAGCACCAGCTGCACAACACGAAGCAATCAGCGATGCCGTTTTTTTCCGGATAATCTCAAAGTAGATCTCCTCTTCGATATCGAGATGACGCGCTTTTTCGATTTGAAGCAATTCGCCTTCACTCATTTCACGGGTCGCATCGGATACGATCTTTAACAGATTGAATTCATTGTTATCAAGGGACAGGAGCAATCCTCGCGAAAGCAAATAATCACCAACCAATACGGCAATTTTGTTTTTCCATAAAGCATTAATCGAAAAATAACCCCGCCGGATATTTGAATCGTCAACCACATCGTCGTGCACCAGCGTAGCGGTATGAAGCAATTCGATAAGCGAAGCCGCCCGGTAGGTCGATTCGTTGATGGTACCGCAAATTCCGGCAGCAAAAAAAACAAACATCGGCCGCATTTGCTTCCCTTTACGCTTGATAATGTAATGCGTAATCTTATCAAGAAGTGAAACACTGCTTTTCATCGAGAGCTTAAATTTGTCCTCGAAGGTGTCGATGTGATCCCTGATGGGTGCTTTTATTTCTTTTAAATCAGTCATGATTTTTTGAAGGCTCCAAAAGTACAAAAAACTATCTGACCGTCAGCTTAAAGGTTGGTTTAACAAACCTTCATTAAATTTGTTTTATTTGCAACGCTAAAAAATAATATTACAGAATTTTAAGTTGAAACTATTTCTAAAGTCAGATAAACTAAAGAAATCCTAACCTTAACCGGGAAGGCTTTTAAACAAAGTACTCAGTCAATTGAGGTCAGAAAATTAAAAACAAGAATACATGTCCGGATTCCTCTTTAACGAAATGATATTTGGCCCGGTACGAAGCCGTCGTCTGGGCAATTCGTTAGGCATTAACCTGTTACCGGTAAACCGAAAGTATTGTACGTTTAACTGTATTTATTGCGAATGTGGCTGGAATCCAGGTGACAATGTATCCAATCTGCAAATGCCTTCGGTAAGCGATATAGCTGAAGCGCTTGAAACTAGGTTAATCCAGCTAAAGGCAAAAAATGAAATACCCGATTCGATAACTTTTGCCGGAAATGGCGAACCTACTATTCATCCGGGATTTTCTAAAATTATTGAAGATACCCTTAAATTGAGGGATAAATATTTTCCGTATTCTGAAATCACGGTATTATCGAATTCGAGCATGTTACATAAAAAGGAAGTCTTCGATGCCCTCATCAGGGTGGATAACAACATTTTAAAATTGGATGCAGGAACAGAAGAGACTTTCAGGCTGATCAACAAACCCGCTTCAAGTCAGCTAACCCTGGAGAAAATTGTTGCTAATTTGCAAAAATTCAGGCAAAAAGCGATTATTCAGACCCTTTTTGTAAGAGGTGAGGTGGATGGTGTGAAAGTTGACAATACCACAACTGAAGAAATCAATTTCTGGATAGGTCACATCGATCGCATCAGGCCACGGTACGTAATGCTTTACCCGGTCGAACGAGAAACCCCGGTTCCGGGACTCGTGGCGGTTCCAAAGGCGGAACTATTACTGATTGCCGAAAAATTAAAACAAATCAGGGTAAAGTATAATGTTTATTAAACCTCCAATCTGTACAAACATTTTTACCCTATTTGAGGACTAAAAATAACTTGATCATAGCAACTTTGAATAAATATCAACTTTTCGATTATCCTGTAAAAATCCTCCTCGCTTTTGAAATGGCAATCGGAGGAAGCAAAGAATTTTTCGACTGGCTTTTTAAAAACGGGTATCCTGAGTTGGCTGCGCTTGCAAATGCAATACATGGTAATACCAAAGCCATCGACTGGCTTCTAAATAATGGCTTTGGGCATTTTGCGGCCTTCGATGCCGCCGCTGTTGATGATGAGGGTGCAATGGAATGGCTCAACAATGGGGGTTTTGACTTCCTTGTTCTGCTTGCAAAAGCCAGCAGAGGTGATCAGCATGCAATTGATGAATTGCACCGGAAGGATTTGGAGATATTTGTAAGAATAGCTTTCCGGATTAAACAGTTTGCCGATGGTCAGACTTTTGATTACCACCGACTACCTTTTTAAAATTCAGGTTTTTTGTCCTCTGTGAAAAATAAAAAAGCACCCAAAAAGAGTTCTCAATTTTCATGATGAGAGACTCTTTGGGCACTTTTTAAAGTATCTTTTTACCAAGCGGGCTTAAATTTCTTCGGTTTCAACAATTTTTGCGAGCAGGTCGGCATAAGGAATAACCAGATATTTATGTCCTTCATAAACCAGTTCGGTACCTGAAAATTTCTTGTAAAAAACCATGTCGCCTACAACAATTCCCGGGTTCTCAATATTTCCGACAGCGATTACTTTAGCCAATTGCGGTTTTTCTTTTGCAGTGTCAGGAATAATAATTCCACCAGCGGTTTTTTGTTCTCTCTTGTCATCGTCCAGATTAAGTATAACATTCTGGCTCAGTGGCTGTAATTCTTTCATTTTATAACTCCTTAATATTTAAATTTTTATTTGATTTGGGTTTCTTTAAGTCTCGCACAGAGCATGGCGCATAGCATGTAGTGCAAATTCTACTCTTCTAAATTTCCATTATTCCAACTTTCCGGTTTTCCGTCCGTCTTAGTTAATTCCTAAAAGCCTGTTAATTCTGGTTTTATCAAATCCAACAACGATTTCGCCGTCGATTTCGGTTTGGGGAACACCCTGCTGACCACTTTTTCTTACAAGCTCTTCGGCGAGTGAGGGATCAGCTGATATATCCACATCACTGAATCTGATATTGTTCTTGCGGAGGTGAGTTTTAAGTGTGTTGCACCACGAACAGGCTGGAGTAGAATAAACAGTAACACTTTTTTGCCTTGGTGCATTCTCATCATCGGTCTGATAAGCGGTATTTTCGAAAAATGAGCGATAAAAATCAGGATTATTACATCCTTTTACCACGTTTTGAAAAATGCCTTTTTCGAAAGATAAAAGCGCCGGCACAGTCTTTATTCCATATTTTTCGTGAATATCGCGGACATTGCTTACATCTGCAGTGCACACACAGAAATCATCCTGCATAACCTGCGAAAGATTTTTCATTGCACAATCGCTGGTTTCCGATCCCTTTTTAAAAAGCAACAGGTAAGCTTTTCCAATGTTTTTAATATTTTCGATCAACTCATCGTTTGATGCTATCTCTTTGAATTTCATACAAATATCATTTTAGTTAGTGCTATTAAAGCGATTTATGGCGGCAAAAATAATCAAATCACCCAAACCAGGGAAATTTTTTGAGAAAATTTAAATTTTTTATAGCAATTGGCAAAAAATGGAAATCAAAGGTGGTTTAACGGCAAAAGTTCTTCATTAGCGGGATTATCACAAAAATGAATATTAAGCCCGTTATTTCAAATAACCAAGTCCTTCTTTTGCAGATTCATCATTCGGCCGGATAAGCAAAACTTTTTTAAACAGGATTTCAGCCTCACGAAGCTTGCCAAGTTTAAAGTTTGTCCAGGCATACATTATCATCGAATCATAATCGAAGGGATAGAGATTAACCACGACTTCGAAATATTTTAATGCCGACTGAAAGTCGCCTGTATTATAAAAGATTAGCCCAAGCCTGTAATTGGCAAGGGTGTTATGATCGTCGATCCTGAGAATCTCTAAATACTGGGTTTTAACCAGGTCCCAATTGCCCACGGCTGAAACCGGATAAACGTAACCAAATTTTGCCTCAATTGAGAAAGGCTTAAGCGCAATCGATTTCAGGTAATAGGCTGAAGATTCGGTAAAGAGGCCTGACAGATAATTGAGCCAGCCTAACCTGAGGTTTATTTCGTACGAATCTGCCTGGTAAACGCTTTTCAGTTCATCAATCGCTTTTGAATAATTCCCCTGTGTTTCATAATCGTAGCTTTTCGAAAATGCCTGCACCGTGGATTCAAAAGTCTGACCAAAAAGCGGTCCCGACGAAACAGCAATGAACACAACCAAAGTGCCCAGTACGATCTTTGCTTTTCTTAAAATTTCCATTTTATACCTCCTATAATTGAATGATAAGGATACTTAGTTTTTATAATTTCAGGTTTTTCGAAATCCTTGTAGTCGAGATAACCACTTTCGCGTTGCATGTAACGATAACGCACCGAAAATTCGAAATGCCGGGTTGCTGCAAAAATTAACACGGCTTCATATTTGTTGTCGATATCTTCGGGAGCATTGTAAACCACAAAAGCATTATTTTCGCTGTAATTCATCAATGAACCAATCGTTGCGTTACCCTCGACCCACACATTATTAAAAAGTTTTATTCCAATTTCCTGGGTAAAAATCTGACGGCTACCCTCTCTATCCCACTTATTTCCGATGCCGGTAATCCCATAAAAATTGAGATTTCCATAAGGATAATAAATAAACGAAAGCCCCAATTGTTCAACTTCATCTTTATCGAGTTCACCATAAGTACCATTAATGTTGATTGTTCCAAATGAAAAATCCTTTTTAACGGAAAGCGATACAACGTAATCATCAATATTGTTGGCTAAAGTGTCGAATGCAATATCATTAATTTCCGGATCGTAATAAGCCATGCGGCTTTCATAATTGATCCATAAAAAATGACTGGCTCCGGTAATTTTAAATCCATTCGGTAACTGCAATTCTACATTTCCATAATATTCGTTTTGGACAGCTGTCCTTTCAAACTGTTGGCGCTCGGTTTTGTTGTAACGGATATTTTGCTGAGCAGGGGCGTCGAGCAAGCCATAGCCCTGGTAAATGCCCAGTTTTGGAAAAATATTCAGCCTGATACCTCCGTGAAAATATTCGTAACCCTTAAAATAGGTCGTTGAGCTGTAAATAGTATCGGTTTTAGCGGAATGGCTCCAGTTTTTTTTCAGCTCCTCAAAGTCCGAAATTCCTGGTCCTCCTTCAAAATAAATCTCATCGATGAAACTGGACTTTGCAAGACCCATTTTTGCCTTTGTAGTTTCATTCAAATGCGGCCTGATTCTTTTCGAATCGCTGCCTCTTCCGGCAAAGAGGTAGCTGTAGTACAAATATTCGTAAGCAATCTGATCGCCGGGAACAAAGACGATTGCCTTTTCAAAGTGTGGAATGGCATGGCGGTAATTGTGCTGTACATAACGTGCTATTCCGAGTCGCATTCTGAGGTAATAAAAGTCGGTCCCATTTTTAATGGCGGCTTCACCCACCTTGATTAATTCGTCCCATTGCTGTTTCTCGTACAAGACATAAGTGATGCTGTCGGTTTTAACTAAACCGGAGGTGTCCTGTGAAAATCCGCCTTTCGGAAAAATCATCGTCACCACGAAACCTGCAAGACAAAATAACAACAGCTTGCGGAATGCAACAACTCCGTCGATTATATTTGAAAATATTATTATCACGATTCGATTTCCCTGGCTAAGATGTGTAATCCATCAGTTTTTACTTCAAATCTCCCGATAAGAGGACCATCAACAAAAATCTCAAAATCCAGTTTTTGTCCGCTACGGCCTGAATATTTCATACTGGCTTCCGATCTCACTAAAATGGTGCTCGTCGAAAGATCGTCTTCCATTTTCACATATTTCATTCGGAAATCAGCTTTGATAAAAATGTGGAAAGGAGCAATGAAATCCTGCCAAAACATCATAAAATTATTTCCAGCAATGGCTAAAGGATAGTTATCGGTAATGGTCAGGTTTTTATAAAATCCAAGCGATATTTTGTAGGCTCCCAAATAGAAATAAAACAGCAATGATTTCCGGTCTCCTTCAAAATGGCTGAAGTAAAACAAGGTTCCATCATTTCTGAACCATGCTTTTGAACCCGATTTAACACACTCGATAAAGGTATTTTTATAGATGTCGATTTTAACTTCCCAGCTAACCACCTCTTTTGGGCTGTTGTTGATTTCGACTTCAAATTGTACAGACTGGCCCGGAATAAAATTAAATGCGCTGAAAAGTGAATCGTTTTTTGTGATGTTGTTGATAAGTTCACCTTTCATTGGGCGGCTAAAGGTTTTAAGTTCAAAACCTTCGCTGGTACTTAGAATGTATTTGGCCAAAGGATAGTTGAGTGTTTTTGAACCGATAAAAGGATCGGATTGCATTTGAAAATGGATATGCGGTACGGGCGAACGGCCCGAATTACCACTGTAGGCTATAATTTCACCACGATTTACCCATCCGCCTTTGATAACCTTGATGGTGCCTTTCTTAAGATGACTGAGTTTGCTGTAGAGTTTTTCGTCGTGTTTGATGATGACCGTATTTCCCCAGTTTCGCTCCAGGTCGATCTGACCAATGGGATTATCTTCGATTCCATCCTGAATTTCCTGGATAAAGCCATCTGCAGGAGCTACTACCGGCTTGTTGTAGCAATAATAATCTTCGACCGAATTTCCTTTGTTTTTAAATTTTTCGCCATCGTCGCCAAACATTTCGAAATCCCAGGCATGACGCCATTCTTCACGATGTGTAAGCTCGCCTTCATGACCCTGGGAAACCGTCCACTCACCTAAAAATGGAAGAATTACTGCCATGTTTACCGAAACATCAAAACGTGTTTTAAAATTTGTTTGTGAATAAAGGTTCACCTCCGGCGAAAACTGTTGGTAAAGCACCAACTCCGGCTTATTGAAATGCCTTTCCCTGAATTTTAAAATATAGATAAAAAGCACCACAACAATATTAAATGCCAGCGAGAAAATTGATAACTGCATGGGCAGGAAAAATGCACCTGATGATGTAATGATGATGGAGATAATCGGTGTTAATAAAATTACCCAAAGAAAAGAATACCTGGAAGGGACAATAAAAAAACCTCCAACAGCAATTGCTGTCAGGATAAAATTAAATCCGATGTATCCATAACTTAGTTCGTTGAGGTTGGCGCCGATTAAAATGTAATAAAAATAGGCTGTAAAAAAGCCGATAACCGAAAGCAGGAATGCAATTCGTGAATAAATCAGCAAGCCAACGGCTATGATAATTCCTGCAAGCAGGTGATACTGGAAAAATATCGCGCCAAGCGACCTGAAATAAATAATTACGGCATCGTACAAAGGCAGGTTGGTGAACCAGTGATAAGCCTTTACAAGCGGAATACCTCCAAAATAATACATGTCGTTAATTATGAAAAGGCCGCGTTCGCTTAGGTGCAGTTCCGAAAACTGCCGTGTGGCTAAGCTAACCATCCAGATGCCAAATAAAAAGGGCCAGCTCAGGTATGGCAGGCCATATTTTCCAAGGATACCTTCAAACCAGACCGTCAGGAAAAAAGTGAACAAAGCTGCAAAGATCAAAACAAAAAAGAATGAGATTCCCGGCTGGTAATAAATTCCAATTCCAAGCCCAACCAGCAAACTATTAAACCCGTAATATCCGTGTGCAATTTTGCTCTTGTTGAAACCAATAAACTGCGCTGCAAGGTTAGCGGTAATCACTGAAAGCAAACCGCTGATACCAGCAAACCAGTCGAAAAATGTAACAAAAAGAAGGGTAAATGCAAAGAGTTTATGCATCGAGAAAAATATCATGGAATAACTGTTAAGTATTCCATCGATAAAACTACTGCCTTGCTTTTCAGGTATGGAGGCCATCCTAATTTTCTAAAGTTTTAAAAGTTTTTGAAATTAAAAACAAACCTAACCACACTCAAAAGTATGGTTAGGTTCTTGCCCTTTAAAAGACAAATTATAATTCAAATTTTCTGAGATATTCTGGTGTAATTTCGAATTTATTGAACGAATCCATGGTTTCCGCCTCACGGATGATGTGAACTTTTTCGTCGGGGCCAATGAGCACAATTCGTGGCCTGAGTGTAATAAACTGCATCCATTGGGTCATGTTGTAAGCTCCCACCGAATGGATTACAAAATGGTCCCC
>Ga0172371_10000861_pt1 | contig 48012 bp, 38 predicted proteins | sample Lak12m_FD_114543 | JGI IMG/M metagenome (GOLD analysis project Ga0172371, IMG submission 114543) | Freshwater microbial communities from Kabuno Bay, South-Kivu, Congo - kab_022012_12m | ecosystem: Environmental > Aquatic > Freshwater > Lake | place: Democratic Republic of the Congo: South-Kivu... | reverse complement strand
CCTGCCGCACCGCATCCGCCGCGACCACCCGCGCATCTACGGCGGCATGACGTGGCCGGAGGACACGCAGCTGCAGCGCGCCGACATCCAGCGCGCCATGGACGCGGTGCCGGAGGTGCTGGCGCAGGCGGGCGGGGAGTTCGAGGAGGTGTGCGGCCGCCGGCCGGAGGGTCCGTTTCCGGCGGCCGGGACCGACGACGCGGACGTTGTGCTCGTCGCGTCCGGGACGATGGCGCGCACGGCGCGGCAGGTCGTCGACGCGCGCCGCGCGCGCGGCGAGAGAGCCGGGCTGGTGCGCGTGCGGCTCTTCCGGCCGTTCTTGCGGGACGAGTTCGCCGCCGCGCTCGGCCCGGCGCGTCGCGTCGCGGTCTTGGACCGCGACCACTCGCCGGGCTCCGGCGGCATCCTGTGGGCAGAGGCCGCGGTGAGCCTGTCCGGCCGCCCCGGACTCGTGCTGCAGGACTACGTGGTCGGCCTCGGCGGCTCGGACGTCACGCCGGCCGTCATCGAGGCCGTGCTCGACGACCTGCTGGCGCGCGACGCGGCCGGGCCGCCGGTCTTCTTCCCGGAGGTGAGGTGATGGACGGCCCTGTCGTCACCCGCTCCGAGCCGCTGTGGCGCCCCGGCAACAGCGCCTGTGCCGGCTGCGGCATGTCGATCGGCCTGCAGTGGCTCGACGACGCCCTGCGCGGCGGCATGATCACGCTCGTCGTGCCGGCGTGCTGCGCCGTGGCCACGCCGGGCGCGTTTCCCGACAGCGCCTACGGCGTGCCGGCGGTGGGCTCGACCTTCGCGAGCTCGCCCGCCGTCGCCACCGGCGTGAGCCGCGTGCACCGCCTCAACGACGAGCCCGACCCCACCATCTGCTGGGCCGGCGACGGCGGCACCTACGACATCGGCCTCGCCACCCTGTCGGCGGCGGCCGAACGCAACGAGGACGTCATCTACATCTGCTACGACAACGAGATCTACGGCAACACCGGCGGCCAGCGCAGCGGGGCGACGCCGCTCGGCGCCCGCACCGCGACCACGCCGGCGGGCAAGGGCGAGCACAAGAAGGACATCATGGCGATCATGGCCGCGCACCGCGTGCCGTACGCGGCCACCCTGTCCCTCGCCCACCGCGAGGACTTCCTGCGCAAGCTGGACGTGGCGCAGGCCACGCGCGGCTTCCGCTTTCTGCTGCTGCTGTCGCCCTGCCCGGCCGGCTGGAAGTCCGAGCCCGCAGACACCGTGGAGCTGGCCCGCCTGGCGGTGGCCAGCGGCATCTTCCCCCTCTACGAGGTGTTCAACGGCACGCGCTACCGCATCAACGCGCGGCCCGACGGCACCCGGCTGGAGGAGTACTTCGCGAAGCAGCGCCGGCTGGCCGGTGACGGCCAGGGCCTCGACCGTCTCAAGGCGGGCATCGCCGAGCACTGGGCGCGCCTTGAGGCTCTGGCCGCCGAGTTCCCCACCGGCGACACGGCGGCCGGCGCTCCGGCGCTGTGCTGGCTGCGGCTCCTCGTGGAGGACAAGCCGTCGGTGCTGGCGCGCGTGGCGCGCATCGTGTCGCGCCGTCACGTGAACATCGAGACGGTCGTGGTGCGCGGCCTGTCCGACCACGCCCACACCCGGCTCACCCTGGGCGTGGAGACCGACGCGCGCACGGCGGGGCGTCTGGCCGAGAGCCTGATGCACCTGGAGAGCGTGCTCGACGCCCGCGTGTTCGAGGGCGCGTGCCCGGACGAGGCGAGGTGATCGAGATGGCACACGACAAGGTCGTCCCGATCGACGAAGCGGTCGCCCGCGTGGAACCGGGCATGACCCTGGCTCTGGGCGGCTTTCTGGGGCAGGGCGTCCCGCTGACGCTGGTCCGCGCGCTGCTGCGCCGGGACGTGGGCGACCTGGAGATCTGGTCCAACGACGGCGGCTACGGCGCCGACGGTGTGGTCGAGCTCGTGCTCGCCGGCCTGGTCCGCAGGCTGCACTGCTGCCACATCGGCTACACGCCGGAGGTGGGCCGGGCGGTGGAGGAAGGACGCTGCGCGCTCGACTGGGTGCCGCAAGGCAACCTCATCGAGATGCTGCGCTGCGGCGGGGCGGGCCTCGGCGGCTTTCTGACGCCGGTCGGCGTGGGGACCGCCGTGGAGGCCGGTCACGAGGTCGTGACCGTCGACGGCGTGAAGTACATCTGGGAGCGGGCGGTGCGCGCGGACGTGGCGCTGGTGCGCGCGCACGCCGGCGACACCTGCGGCAACCTCTGCTTCCGCGGCACGTCGCGCAACTACAACACCGTGGTCGCCACGTGCGGTGACTTCGTGATCGCGGAGGTCGAGCACGTGTACAACGTCGGCGAGCTCGATCCGGAGAAGGTCCACACGCCGGGAGTGTTCGTGGACGCGGTGGTCAGGTCGGACGTGACGTACTGCGGGGTGGCGCGATGAACGCGCAGCAGGAGGACCGCTGCGTCATCGCGGCGCGGGCGGCGCTCGAGCTTGAAGACGGACAGGTGACCAACCTCGGCGCCGGCATCCCCATGCTGGTGGCCAACTACATCCCGGAGCACATCGACGTGGTGATCCAGTCGGAGAACGGGATCGTCGGCGTCGGGCCGGTGTCGCGGCCGGGCACGGAGGACCCGGACAGGCGCAACGCCGGCAACCTGTACGTGACCCTGCTGCCGGGCGGCTGCTACTTCGACACCGCGACGTCCTTCGCGATGATCCGCAGCGGGCGCGTGGCGGCGACCATGCTCGGCACGCTGCAGGTCGACGGCGAGGGGAACATCGCCAACTACGAGATGCCGGGACGCAGGATCGGCATGGGCGGGGCGATGGACCTGGTGGCCGGGGCGCGCCGGGTCTTCGTGCTGACGGAGCACTGCACGAAGCAGGGCGCGCCCAAGCTGGTGCGCCGGTGCACGCTGCCGCTGACCGGCGCCGGCGAGTGCGACGTGATCATCACCGAGCGTGCCCTCTTCCGCCGGTACCCGGGCCGCGGCTTCGTCCTCGAGGAGGTGGCCCGCGGCCACACGCTCGAGGAGGTCGCGGCCTGTACGGAGATGGCGTACGCGGCCGCGGACGACGTGCGTCTCGACGCCTACGGCTGACGGGCGCCGCAGTGCACGGGCGCCGCGGCGGGCCGGCGAGCCCGGCGCCCCGGGCCTGCGTCTCCCCGGCAGGGCGCCGCGGCGGGCGGGGCTGTCGACCTCCGGCCCCGCCCACCGCGGCGCCCGCGCCTTTCGGCTCCGGTCCCCGCGCCCAACCCCCGCCTCGTGCGACACCCCGGGCGGTCGCACGCGCCTCGTCCGCGCGCATCGTTTAGACTGTCAGCACTTCCCGGGGGGTGGCGCCGCAAGGGTGGGTGACGCGCTGCGCCCGGCACGATCAAGGAGTCCCGTCACATGACGTTCATCGTGGACAGCCAGCTGGAGAAGACCCGCGAGCTCTTCGCCAAGTGCCAGGAGGTCATCTCGGGCGGCGAATCGAGCTACGCCCGCCTCATCGGCACTCGTCCCATCGTGATGGAGCGCGGTGAGGGCGCCTACTTCTACGACGTCGACGGCAACCGCTACGTGGACTGGTGCATCGGGTACGGCCCCATGATCTTCGGCCACCGGCCCAAGCCCATCCTTGACGCCATCATCCAGCAGATCGTCCAGGGCGGCATGCTGTACACGTTCCCGCACGAGCTGGACTACGAGGTCGGGCGCAAGATCGTGCAGGCCGTGCCCAGCGTCGACCAGGTGCGGTTCGCCAACTCCGGCTCCGAGGCCGTGCAGGCAGCCATGCGCCTCGCCCGCGCCTACACCGGCAAGGACAAGATCCTCAAGTGGGAGGGCGGCTACAACGGCTTCCTCGACAGCGAGGCCTACTCGCACCAGCCGCCCCTGGACATCGCCGGGTACGAGCGCTTTCCGCGCACCGTCCCGTCGCTGGGCGGTATCCCGGCCGGCGCCCAGAGCGACATCGTCGTGGGCTGCTTCAACGACCTCGACAGCGCCGAGCAGATCATCAAGCAGCGCCGCGGCGAGCTGGCCGCGGTGCTCAGCGAGCCCATCCTGGCCGATGCCGGCATCATCCCGCCCGAGCCGGGCTTTCTCGACGGGCTGCGCCGCATCTGCGACGAGAACGGCGTGCTGCTCATCTTCGACGAGGTCATCACCGGCTTCCGCGTGTCGCTCGGCGGCGCCCAGGAGATCTACGACGTGACGCCGGACATCACCGTCCTGGCCAAGGCCCTGGGCGGCGGCACGCCGGGCGCGGCCTGCTTCGGCGGCAAGAAGGACATCATGCAGCTGGAGGCCGATAACGTGGTGCTCCACGGCGGTACGTACAGCGGCAACCCGCTGGTGCTGGCCGGGGTGAACGCCGCGCTCGACATCCTCATCAACGACCGCGAGCGCGTGTACGGGCACCTCAACGCCATCGCCGACGCCATGGTGGCGGGCATGCGCCGCATGTTCGCGGAGCATGCGGTGCCGGCGCACATCAATCAGGTCGGACCCATGTGGCAGGTGTTCTTCGGGCACGAGGAGCCGGTCACGCGCTTCCGTCAGGCGCGCGCCAGCGACACGCGCTTCTTCGGCCAGTGGCAGGCGGAGTGCCAGGCGCGCGGCGTGTACTTCCACAACTACAACTTCGAGCGTTTCTTCGCCTGCACGGCGCACACGCAGATCGAGGTGGACTACAGCCTCGAGGTGATGGACGAGGCCGCCAAGCTCGTCAAGACGCGCATGAGCCTGCTGCCGGCGGGGATCTGAGCGGCGCGGGCTGACTCGCGGACAGATGGTGTGACGCAGACGGGCCGGCATCGCCGGCCCGTCTGCGTCTGAGTCACTCTCCCGTCTGCGCGACCGGGGTGAAGCCGTGCTCCGCGAAGTGCGGGTCGGCGCCAAGGTAGCGGGTGATGCCCATGCGTCGCATGACGGTGAAGCTCGCCACATCGACCAGGCTCAGCTGCCTGCGGCCCGCGGCGAGCAGCGTTGCCAGGGCCGCGTCGCGGTCGCCGGTCCTCACGTCCTCGATCTCGACGAGGGGGAGATAGCCGTCCGCGAAGGTCCGCACGGCGTCCAGGCCCCAGCGCCGCTGCGCGACCGCGACCGTCTCGACTACGCTGTGGTCCGTCGTGACCAGTGCTTCCGCGTCCCGGGCCGCGTGCTCCCATGCTTCGCGACAGCTGCGGTGTGCAGGATCGTCACCGTCGAGGAAGGCGATGAACGCCGAGGTGTCGACGAAAACAGTCACTCGAGGATTGAGTCGGCGAAGTACTCGTCGTGCCGGGCGGAGACGTCGCCGAGGCCGGAGTGGTAGCGCCCCATGGCAGCCAGCGAGCGCTCGATGAGCTCCTCTCGCGTGGGAGCCGGCTGCGGCCGCGGCCGGCTCATCCTGTCGTCGACAGCCTCGCGGACGACCGCCGAGACGGAGATGTGGCGCTGCGTTGCCTCGGCCCGCAGCGCGGCCAGCTCCTCGGCGGTGAACTGGATCTGCACGCGTATCACTGTCGCTCCGAAGGTCATGATGGCAGTTGTACTGACTATGATGGTATCTGTCGAGGATGACAATGCCGCGTGACGGTGGCGGACGATCCGCCGGCCGTCAGAAGCTCAGCACCCAGAGCGCCTGATAGACGACGACGGCGGCGAAGATGCCCGTGAGCAGCACCGCCGCGAAGAGCGCGGTGCGGTAGCGCCGCAGGCGCCACAGCAGCAGCGTGCCCACAGTCACGATGCCGATCTTGAAGGCGGTCGACGGCAGGGTCCCGGAGCGGAAGAAGTAGTCCATCACGCCGTTCGACTCCTTGGCGAAGCCCAGCCACAGGGCGTAGCGCGTGAGCACCAGGTCGGCGACGTTGAGCACCCACAGCTCGACCAGCGTCCACAGCAGGACGGCCTGGCCGAAGGGCCCGAGGAGGGGCGTGGGGCGCCGGTGCCAGGCGGTCATCGGCCGGCCCTCGTCGCGGCCGGCCGGCCGGCTCGCCGTGACGCGCCGCTGCCGGCCGCGGCGGCCGTCCGGCGGCCGTCAGCCCGCGGCCCGAGCCCGGCGGCCGCCCACCCTCCGGTACCGGCCGCCGTCGCGGTGAGCCCGCTCGGGGCCGCGGCGGTCTGAAGGTAGCTGTCGAAAAGAAACGCCGGGCTGACGCGCCAGGCGACGGTCTCGCCGCTCGCGTACACGTCGCTCGGCGGTCCTCCCGGGAGCACTGCTATGGCCGAGGAACTGCCGTCGCTCTGGCGCAGGCCCATGATCGTGGCCTCAGTGCCGGAGGGGCTCTCGGCCCAGACGACGAGATCGCCCGAGGCGGCCACGCAGGCGACGCCGCGGACCGAGGCGAGCACGCGGGTCGCTCCGGTGTCCACGTCGAACGACAGGATCTGCTCCCCGGCGGTGACGCCGGAGTCGCGCGCCCAGACCAGGGTGCGGCCGGCGACGGCGAAGCCGATCAGCCGGCCGCCAGGCTGCGCATACGGCGCCACCTGCCGCCGCACCCCGGAGCGCACGTCGGCCACGGTGATCACAGGAGGCTCGGCGGCCGCAGGGCGGCTCACCCAGGCGGTGAGGTCGCCGCCGCCGACCAGGTCCTGGGCCAAGGCCGTCTCGGCGATGACCGACCGCCTGCCGGTCGAGAGGTCCACGCCGCGCACCTCGAAGCCGCGGGTCTCACCCAGGCTCTCCGCCCACACGGCGACGGAGCCGGCCAGGGCCGGGGACCGCGTGATCCCCCCCGTCCCGGCGAGCTGCGTGCGGCGTCTGTTTCGCGTGTCGTACACCCAGACCACGTTGGCCCCCTGGAGGTGGATGTCCATCCAGACGACATAGCGCTCCGACGCGGATGGGGCGGTGAGCTCGCCGGCGAACGCCCGGGCGCCGAGGAGCTTGCTCGTGCCGTCGTGCAGGTCGGTGAGCACCGTGAACGGACCTGCGTTCCAGACGATGTGGCTGGGCATCAGCGCCGCGGACCCGAGCTTGAGGCCGTGCGAGGTGCTGATCTTCCAGCCGTCGCCCGTGCGGGAGACCTGCGGGCGCCAGCTCACATGGGACTGCTCGAAGGCGAAGCCGCCGGCGCCGAGGGCGGCTCCGACGGCCAGCACCGCGAGCGAGACGAGAAGCGCGCGCAGGCGTGACGGCCGCCGGGGTGCGGAGCCGGCGGCGGGTGCGCCCGGTGTTGCGGGAGGCACGGGCGCGCCGGGGGTCGTCGTGGGCGCCGCCGGCGGCACGAGCGGGGCGGCCGGGGGAAGGCTGTTCAGCTCGTGCGGCACAGGTGCAGCAGGTCGGCGTACACGCCGTAGGCCGTCTGGGGCAGCAGGGCGTGGCGCTCGCAGACGACGACGTCGGCCATGAGATCGGTGTGCAGGACGACGCCGAGCGACTCGCCGGTGAGGGGCGCCAGTGGGTGGTCGATGTCGAGCTCCTCGGCGCTGACGCATACGCGGACGCCGGGGCCGGCGGGCGAGGCCGGGCCGGCCTCGTCGTCGATCCACACGCTCGTCACCATGCGCAGGCGGCGGCCGCAGGCGCGTGCCGCCTGCATGCGCTCCTCGGGCACGTCGCACAGGCTCTGCCGCTGCACATCCGCCGGCGTGATGCCGGCGTCCATGGCGACGTTGGCCAGGGCCGCGGCCTTGCAGGCCGCATCCCAGCCGTCGATGTCGTGGGAGGGGTCGGCCTCCGCGTACCCCTGCGCCTGGGCGTGAGCCAGCGCTGCGGCGAACGAGCCGCCGGCGGCCACGGTCTCGGCGATCACGTTGGTGGTGGCGTTGAACACCGCCTCGAAGCCGAGCACGCGGCAGTCGGGCAGGGCGTGCTCGAGCAGGCTGAACACGGGCAGCCCGTCCATGACGGTGCTCTCGAAGCGCAGGCGGCGGCCGGCGGCGGCCGCCGCCTGCGCGACGCGCCGCCAGTTCCAGGCGATGGGACCCTTGTTGGCGGTGACGACGTCCATGCCGAGGGCGAAGGCCGCCTCAAGATGGGCGGTCGCGAGCGGGGCGAAGTCCTGCTCCATGACGGTGAGCTCGACGAGCACGTCCGCGCCGGAGGCGGCGAGCAGCTCGGCGGCCGGCCGGGGCGCCTGCGGCAGCCGGCCGCCCGGGGCGGCGGCGAGCAGATCTTGCGGCGGCAGGCCGGCGGGTGCGAGCAGCGAGCCGTGGCGCGTGCCGGCCGCGCTCGCCAGCAGGCGCAGCCCGTGCCGCTCCGCGAGCGTCCGCTCCTGGCGCGCCAGGAGCTCGCAGACGGCGCGCGCCACGTTGCCGAAGCCCAGAAGGCAGAGGCGCACGTCGCGCAAAGGCCTGGCTGTCTCGGCACGCGCCGCGCCGCCGGGCCCGGCCGTCGCGGGCCCCGCCGCGCTCCCGGCCCTCATCGCACGGAGCGCGAGAGCTCGCCCACGGTCGTCACGAGGCGCTCGAGCTCGGCGGCCGTGTTGTAGGGGGCCAGGCCGATGCGCACGAGGCCACCGCGGTCCAGCAGCCCAAGCTTCTGCACGAGGCGGAACGCGTAGAAGTGCCCGTCCCAGGCGAAGATGCCGCGCGTGCCGAGCGCCCGGCAGGCCTGCTCGGGGCTGAAGCCATCGAGCGTGAACGAGACGGTGGACGTGCGCGGGCTGCCCTCCGGCGGCCCGTACAGGGTGACGCCGGGCACGGCTTGGAGCTGCTCGCGCAGCCAGGCCGCGAGCGGCTGCTCGTAGGCCTCGGCCGCGAGCATGCCGGCGACCACGTCGCGGCGCCGGCCGCTGAGCCCGGCGGGTACTTTGTCCTGCACGAAGGCCATGTTGCGCGCCCCGAGCCCGGCGATGAAGCCGACGGCGGCGGCAGTGCCGGCGATGCCCTCGTGGTCGAGCGTCCCTGTCTCCCAGATGTACGGCTGCTCCTGCTCCTGCGTGGCCAGGCGCACCGGCTCCACGTGATCGGTGACGGCGCGGCGCGCGTACAGCACGCCCACGTGCGGCCCGAAGAACTTGTAGGCCGAGCACAGCAGGAAGTCGCAGCCCACGGCGCGCACGTCGATGGGCCCGTGCAGGGCGTAGTGCACGGCGTCGACCACGCTGAAGGCGCCCGCCGCCCGCGCGAGGCGCGCGGCCTGGGCGACGTCGTTCACGGTGCCGACCGCGTTGGACGCCCAGCCGAGCGCCACGACCCTCGTCTTGCCCGGCTTCACGAGGCGCTCGAAGGCGTCCCAGTCGAGCGTGCAGGTCTCCAGATCCACAGGCACCTCGCGGACCACGACGTCGCGCTCGGCGAGGCGCAGCCAGGGCCCCCGGTTGGCCTCGTGGTCGAGAGCCGTGATCACGACCTCGTCGCCGGGCTTGAGCTCGTGGCCGAGTGCGTCGGCGAGCAGGAAGGTGAGCGTGGTCATGTTGGCGCCGAAGCTGACCTCGCTCCAGTCGCAGCCGAGGAAGTCGGCGCAGGCGCGGCGCGCGCCGTCGATGATCTCGTCGGTCTCGGCGCTGGCCGCGAAGCTGCCGTGGACGTTGCTGTTGTGGTGCAGGAGGTAGCCGGCGACCGCGTCCGCCACGCTCTGGGGCGTCTGCGTGCCGCCGGGGGCGTCGAAGTAGGCCGCCGGGTGCCCGTCCACTGTCCGCTTGAGGGCCGGGAACTGGCTGCGCACGTAGGCGACGTCGAACTGCTGCATGGTCACCTCTCGGACTCCGCTGGGGCACCGTCGGGGTCGTGCCCGACGGCTCAAGTGTACCCCGCCGTCGTGCACGACGCGGCCGGATGAGGCAGGATGGTAGGGCATGACCCGTCCTCAGGACATCAATCACGCCCTCAAGCGCGACTTCGCCGTCCTCCTCCTGGAGTGGGACGGCACCGCTCTGGCTGACCTGCGCGCCCAGCCCGGGACGCTGCGCGGCCGCCTTGAGCGCCTCACCGCCCTTGGTGTGGACATCGCCGTGGTCAGCGACGAGGTCCTTGGGGACGTGGACGAGCAGCTGTGCGCACGTCCCGACGTGGAGGGCCGCCTCTTCCTCTTCCTCTCGCGCGGCTCCGAGGTGTACGTGGTCGGGCCGACCGGACCGCGCCTGCTGCAGCGGCGCCAGGCGGCGGACGAGGAGGAGACGCAGCTCGACGAGGCAGCGGGGCTGCTGCGCGACAAGCTGGCCTCCGGCGGCATGAAGGCCGACGTCGCCGTGCGCCTCAACCGCCGCGTGATCGACCTGATGCCGCAGGCCTCGGACCCGTCGCGGGCCGGCGCGGTGACCATGCGGCAGCACGTGGAGACGACGCTCGAGCGCGCCGGCGTGCATGGGCTCGTGGAGGCCGTCGAGCTGGCCCGCCTGTACGCCGGTGAGGCGGGCCTTACCCACGCCCGCGTGGGCAGCGACATCAAGCACATCGTCATCGGCCTCACGGACAAGGGCGACGCCGCCCGCCAGGCTCTGCGCGCGCTGGTGAGCGACCGCGGGCGCGAGCCCGAGGACGTGCTCGTGATCGGCGACGAGCTCGGCCCGCCCGGCGGCGTTGACGGCGGCGACGGTCTCACGTTCGTCCCCGAGCTGGGGCGCGCCGTCGTGGTCTCGGTCGGGCGCGAGGCGGCCGGGGGGCCGCTGCAGGTCGTCTCCGTGGGCGGCGGCCCAGACGGGCTCCTCGCCATCCTCGACGACCAGATCAAGCGGCGTGAGAAGGTCGCCCTGCGGCAGTTCCCGGTGCCCACCGACGACCCGGCCTGGCGCTTCGAGGTCAAGGGCTTCGACCCCTTCCGTGAGCGCGAGGTCGAGACGTGGCTCACCGTGGCCAACGGCGAGAGCGGCACGCGCGGCGCTTTGGAGGAGGGCTCTGCCGTGAGCACGCCGGCCACCTTCGTCGCCGGCGTGTACGGTGACGGTACCGACGACCCGCCCTTTCGCCAGCCGGTGCCGGCGCCCGACTGGACCGGCCTGCGCCTCAAGGTCGACGGGCGGCTCATCAACCTGTCGACCGGCGAGCTGCTCGACCACGAGCGCGTGCTCGACATGAGCGACGGCGTCGTCTATCGGTTCTGGCGCCAGCGCGAGGCCGAGGGGCGCACGCTCACGGTGCGCACGGCGCGGTTCGCCTCCCTCGCCGATCGTCAGGTGATGGCCACCCGCGCCGAGGCCACACCGGAGGACTTCAGCGGGCGCATCAGCTGGGAGGGCGCCGTGGGCGTCACGCACGCCGGCGGCCCGACCAGGGAGACAGTGTTCGAGCGTCTCGACGGCGCCGGCTTCGTGGCCAGCACCAAGGGCCGCAACGGCGGCGGTCACGCCTTGGCGCTGACCACACGGGCGGCGCCCGGCTCGCCCGTTGCTCGGCACATGGAGCACGCGCGCGACGTCATCGGCGGGCGCCTGGCGCCCGGCGACCCGGCCACGGTGGACCGTCTGGCCGGGCTGGTCGCCAGCCGCCTGCGGGTGCCGCCGGCCGACGCGGCGCGCCGCGTCCTGGCGCGCGCCGAGGAGCTCGGCTTCGACGAGTTGCTCGCGCGCCACCGCGCGGCGTGGGCCGAGCGCTGGCGCGACGCCGACTTGCGCATCGACGGCGACCCGTCCGACCAGCAGGCGCTGCGCTTCAGCATCTACCACATGATCAGCACCGCCCACCCGACCAAAGACACCGTGTCGGTGGGCGCTCGCGGACTCGGCGGCATGTCGTACTTCCTGCACGTGTTCTGGGACACCGAGATCTTCGTGCTTCCCTTCTTCATCTACACGCACCCGCAGACGGCGCGCACGCTGCTCACCTACCGCTTCCGCAACCTCGACGGCGCCCGGCAGAAGGCCAGGCACATGGGGCACCGCGGGGCGCTCTACCCGTGGGAGTCGGCCGACAAGGGGGTCGAGACCACGCCGCCGTACGGGTACGGCCCCGACGGCGAGATGGTCCCCATCCTCTCCGGCCTCATGGAGCACCACATCTCCGGCGATGTGGCCTGGGGCGTGTGGGAGTACTGGAAGGCCACCGGCGACGATGCCTGGATGGCGTCCATGGGTGTGGAGGTCATGCTCGAGACGGCGCGCTTCTGGGCGTCCCGAGCCGCGCGCGGCGAGGACGACCGCTACCACATCCGCATGGTGGTGGGCCCGGACGAGTACCACGAGGGCGTGGACGACAACGCCTACACCAACGTGCTGGCGCGCTGGAACATCGGCAAGGCGGTCGAGGCGCTGGCCTGGCTGGAGCGCGTGGACTCGGCCCATGCCGCGGAGCTGCGCGAGAAGCTCGAGCTCACGGACGCCGAGATCTCCGACTGGCTCGAGGTCGCCTACGAGCTCATCGACGGCTACGACCCGAAGACAAAGCTGTTCGAGCAGTTCGCCGGCTTCTACGAGATGGACGCCGTGCCCATCGAGAAGCTGCGCCCGCGGCCCATGCCTGCCGACCTGCTGCTCACGCGCGAGGTCACGCTGAGGTCCAAGGTCGTCAAGCAGGCCGATGTGGTGATGCTCACGCACATCCTCTCGGACGAGTTCGACGACGAGGTGGCGCGCGCAAACTACGACTACTACGAGCCCATCACGTGCCACGGCAGCTCTCTGAGCCCGGGCATCCACGCGGCCGTGGCGGCGCGCCTGGGCGACGTGACCACGGCCGTGGAGGACTTCAAGATGGCGGCCGCCATCGACCTCGCCGACAACATGGGCAACGCGGCGCGCGGCCTGCACATGGCCACCATGGGCGGCCTCTGGCAGGCCGCGGTCCTGGGCTTCGCGGGGCTGCAGCGCCGCCACGAAGCCCTGCTCATCGACCCGCACCTGCCGCCTGACTGGAAGCGGGTGCAGGTGCCGCTCTGGTTCCGCGGCGCGCGCGCCGACTTCGACCTGCATCGGACGAAGCACGCCGACCACGTGGGTATCACTGTGGAGAGGGCGGCACTCACGGTGCTCCTCGACGGAGAGGAGCGCTCGCTGCCGCCCGGCAAGCACCTGCTCCGCCGCTCCGACGGCGGGCCCTGGGAGGTGGTCGTGCCGTGACCCTGCTGATCGCCGTGGCCGACCCGCAGGCCGACGCGGAGCTGCTGGCCAGCGCCCGCAACCTGGCGGCGGCGGCGCACTGGAGCACCGCCGGGGTGCACGTGCGCCAGGCCGGCGAGCCGGAGTTGCCGGGCGCCGGCCCTCAAGGCCTCGCCGTCACCGAGGTCGAGGGCGACCCTGCCGAGGCGCTGGCGTCGCACGTCGACCGGGTCGGTGCCCAGGCGCTCGCCCTGGGCCTGCGTACGCGTGTGGGGCCGGGCATCGGCCACGTCGCCGGCGAGCTCATCGCGCGGCACGGTATCCCGCTGCTGCTGGTCAGGCCGGGCATGCGTCCGCTCGCCGGCCTGCGACGCCTGGTCGTGCCCTTGGAGGGCAGCCCGTCGGCGTCGGCGGCCATGAAGCACGCCGACGACGCCCTGTGCCGGCGCGGGCGGGAGATCGTCATGCTGCATGTGGTCACCGGCGACCGGCCGGACGAGGAGGGCAGCTTTCCGGCGCCTCGCATCGTCGACCAGGAGCACTACGAGTGGAGCGCCTGGCAGGAGGAGTTCACCATGCGTTTCTCGCAGTGCCCCGAGGGCGGCCGGCACCGCGTGAGCATGCGCGTCGGCGACCCGGCCACAGTGATCGTCAAGGAGAGCACCAAGCTGCAGGCCGAGCTCATCGTGTTGAGCTGGCGTGGCAGCTTCGAGGATGGGCACGGGTCCGTGGTGAAGGGCCTCCTGGCCACGGCCCCGTGCCCGCTGCTCGTCGTCCCGGCCGGCTGACCCGGCCGGGTCCCGCCGGCTGAGGCACCGCTCTACGGCCGGGCGGCGGCCCCGCCAGGTCACCCGCCGGTGTCAAACCCTTGACACGGGTGCGTCATCGGATACGGTCGAGCCCAAGGGATCTGCGCACGGCCGCCGACCGGGGACGACGGCCTGCGACGTCTGGGGAGGGAGACCATGGCCGCATCCGTCGAACGTCCGGCGCCCGGAGCATCCGCCGGTTCCGCCGGTCCTGTGTGGTATACGCAGTCGCCGGAGGAGGTGGAGCGCGCCTTCGGTGTGGATCCGGCGGCGGGGCTCACCGCCTCCGCCGCCGCCGATCTGCTCAAGAAGAACGGCCCCAACGCCCTGCCGGCCGAGAAGCCCAAGCCGGGCTGGCTGCGGTTCCTGGACGAGTACCGCGCCTACATGCAGATCATCCTGATCAGCGCGGCGGCCGTCTCGCTGGTCGTCGGGGAGTTCCGCACGGCGCTCATGCTCGTCGTGCTCACCGTGCTCAACGCCGTCATCGGTCTGCGCGAGGAGGGCAAGGCCGAGAGCGCCATGAACGCGCTCAAATCCATGCTCAAGCTGGACGCACGCGTGCGCCGCGACGGCACCGAGGCCAAGATCCCGGCCGAGGAGGTCGTCGCCGGCGACGTGGTGCTGCTGGCCGCCGGCGACTCCGTGCCGGCCGACGGCCGCATCATCCAGGCCAGCTCGCTGCAGATCGACGAGTCGGCGCTCACCGGCGAGAGCCTGCCGGCCTCCAAGGACGCCGAGACCCTGAGCGGCAGCGGCCTGGGCCCCGGCGACCAGTCCAACATGGCCTTCATGAACACGCCGGTCACGCACGGCAGCGGCACCATGATCGTCACCGACACCGGCGCGGCGACGCAGGTCGGCAAGATCGCCGGCATGCTCTCGGGCGGCAAGCCGGAGGAGACGCCGCTCACCCGGCAGCTCAACAAGATGACCATCTGGATCGGCCTCTGCGCCTTGGTCACGATGGTCGTGATGTTCGCCTTGGGCCTCGGCCGCGGCGACGACTGGCGCGACCTCTTCGTCTCTGCCATCGCGCTTGCCGTGGCCGCCATCCCCGACGCCATGCCCACCGTGATCCAGGTCGTCCTCTCGCAGGGCTCGGTGGACCTCGCCAAGCACAACGCCATCGTCAAGAACCTCTCGTCGGTGGAGACGCTGGGCTCCACCTCGGCCATCAACTCCGACAAGACCGGTACCTTGACCATGAACCAGATGACGGTCGTGGAGGTGCTCGACCTCACCGACCGCTGGGAGATCACCGGCACCGGCTACAGCCTCGAGGGCGAGGTGAAGCACGCGATCGGCGCCTCACCGCGCATCGACGACGCGATCCTGCCGTTCCTCATCGCCAACGATGCCAAGCTCGAGAACGGCAGGGTGGTGGGCGACCCGACGGAGGGCGCGATGCTCGTCCTCGCCCACAAGGCCGGCCTCAGCGTGGACGCGACGCGCGAGCAGTTCCCGCGCCTCGCCACGCTGCCGTTCGACCCCACCTACAAGCTCATGGCCACCTTCAACGAAACCACTGACGCGGCCGGCAAGAAGGTCGTGCGCTGCTTCGTGAAGGGCGCGGCGCCGGCGGTCGCAGGCCGCACCGGCACCGTCGTCTCCGGCGGCTCGGCGGTGGAGATCACCGACGACCTGCGCGAGAAGGCGAAGCACGCGGTGGAGCGCATGGGCGGCAAGGGTCTGCGCGTCATGGCCGCCGCCTACAAGGACATCGACCCGGCCGAGTTCAAGGCGGACGGCGACCTGCTCGGCTACGTCACGGACCTCGAGCTGCTCAGCATCATCGGCATGATCGACCCGCCGCGGGCCGAGTCGGCGGCGGCGGTCAAGCAGGCGCAGGAGGCGCACATCCGCGTGCGCATGGTGACCGGCGACGACGTCGTCACCGGCGCCGCCGTCGCCAAGCAGATCGGCATCCCCGGCGAGGCCATCCTGGGCAGCGACTTCGCGGCGCTCAGCGAAGAAGAGCGCCTCACGAAGATCGACGACATCGGCGTGGTCGGCCGCGTGGCACCGGAGCACAAGGTGCTGCTCGTGCAGACCCTCAAGAAGAAGGGTGCCGTTGTGGCGATGACCGGCGACGGCGTCAACGACGCCCCGGCCATCAAGGCCGCCGACATCGGCATCGCCATGGGCACCGGCACGGATGTGGCCAAGAACGCCGGCCGCATGATCCTGTCCGACGACAACTTCGCCACCATCGTCCACGCCGTCGAGCAGGGCCGCAAGCTGTACGACAACCTCAACAAGTACATCCTCTACGTGCTCATCAAGCTGGCCGCGTTCGTGCTCACCTTCCTCGGCGCCGCGATCCTCAACATCATGGCCGGTGAGCCCTTCACGCCCACACAGATCCTGTACATCAACTTCCTCGTGGATGCGCCCATCGGCGTCGCCCTGGGGTTCGACAAGGAGACGCCGGGCCTCATGCAGCTCACGCCGCGCCGGCGCGACGCCACGATCCTCACGCGCGGCGTGCTGACAACGGCCGGCCTCGTCGGCGTGTTCCAGGCCGGGGCGATGCTGCTGCTCATGAGCCGGGCCGTGGACCACTACGACAGCACGGCCATCGCCTCGAGCATGGGTATCGTGGCTTTCGCCTTCTTCGGCATCGTGGGCTGCTTCGAGAACCGCAACATGACGGGCAGCATCCTCACGACGGCCACGTTCAACAGCTCCAAGATGAACTGGATCGTGCTCGGCGAGGCCATCCTGGCGGTGTTCGCGGTGGAGTCGCGGATCTTCAATGCGTGGCTGGGCACCGCGCCCATGACGTGGCAGCAGTGGGCGTGGTCGCTGGCTCCGGCCGGGATCCTCTTCGTGCTGTGGGAGATCGGCAAGGCCATCGCGCGGCTGTTCGAGGGCGGCGGCCGCGAGCGGGCGGCGACTCCCGCGGCTCCGGCGACGGAGCGCGCCGCCGCCTGACGGGTGTTCCTCCGGCCGGCCGGGCGCAGGTGTCCGGCCGGCCCCCACCCCTGCGCTCAAGTTCGCGGCCGGCTCCGTCGACAACGGGACAAGCCTCGCCGTGCGGGCGTCTTGCGCACGTCGCGACGGGGCCCCACACGGATCGTCCCCGCGCCCGTCGCAGAGCAGACGGCCCCGGTGAAGGAGGGGTGAGGATGGCCGCGACCGCACAAGCTCCGGTCCAGGCTGGGCAGACGTCCGGCACGGCCTGGTACGCGCTCTCGCCGGAGGACGCGGCCGCCAGGCTCGGCGCGAACGCCGAGTCAGGCCTCACCGCCGCGGAGGCGGCCTCCCGGCTGCAGAAGAACGGCCCCAACGCCCTGCCGGCCGAGAAGCCCAAGCCGGGCTGGCTGCGGTTCCTCGACGAGTACCGCAGCTACATGCAGATCATCCTGCTGATCGCCGGCGTGTTCTCCATGGTCATCGGCCAGTTCCACACCGGCGTGATGGTGCTCATCCTCACCGTGATCAACGCCGTGGTCGGCCTGCGCGAAGAGGGCAAGGCCGAGAGCGCCATGAACGCGCTCAAGTCGATGATGAAGGCCACCGCCAGGGTGCGGCGCGACGGGGCGGAGTCCGAGATCCCGGCCGAGCAGGTCGTGCGCGGCGACACCGTGCTGCTGGCCGCGGGCGACCAGGTGCCGGCCGACGGACGCATCGTCTCGGCCAGCGCCCTGCAGATCGACGAGTCGGCGCTCACCGGCGAGAGCGTGCCGGCCTCCAAGGACGCGACCACGCTCACCGGCAGCGGCCTGGGCCCGGGCGACCAGACCGACATGGCCTTCATGAACACGCCGGTCACCCACGGCAGCGCCGTGATGCTCGTCACCGGCGCCGGCGCCGGCACCGAGGTGGGCAAGATCGCCGGCATGCTCTCGGCCACCAAGGTCGAGCAGACGCCGCTGACGAAGCAGCTCAACCGCATGACGCTGTGGATCGGCGCCGCCGCCCTCCTGACCATGATCGTCATGTTCGTCCTGGGCCTCTCCCGCGGCCAGGAGTGGAGCGCCCTGTTCGTCACCGCCATCGCCCTGGCCATCGCCGCCATCCCCGAGGCGCTGCCGACCGTGTCGCAGGTCATCCTCTCCATGGGAGCCATGGACCTGGCCAAGCGCAACGCCATCGTCAAGAGCCTCTCCTCGGTGGAGACCCTGGGCTCCACCTCGGCCATCAACTCCGACAAGACCGGCACCTTGACCATGAACCAGATGACGGTGGTCGAGGTGCTCGACCTCACCGACCGCTGGGAGATCACCGGCACCGGCTACAGCCTGGACGGCACGGTGAAGCACTCCATCGGCGCCTCGGCGTCCATCGACGACGCCATCCTCCCGTTCCTCATCGCCAACGACGCCAAGCTCGAGAACGGCAGGGTGGTCGGCGATCCCACCGAGGGCGCCATGCTGGTCCTCGCCCACAAGGCCGGCCTGAACCTGGAGGGCACGCGCGAGAAGTATCCGCGCCTCGCCACGCTGCCGTTCGACCCCACCTACAAGCTGATGGCCACGTTCAACGACGCCACCGACGCCGACGGCAAGAAGGTGGTGCGCTGCTTCGTCAAGGGCGCCGCCCCGGCCGTGGGCGGCCGCGCGAGTTGCGTGGAGTCCGCCGGCCAGTGCGTGCCGGTGAGCGACGATCTCAAGCAGAAGGCCGCGGCCGCGTCCGAGCGGCTCGGCGGCCAGGGGCTGCGCGTCATGGCCGCCGCCTACAAGGACATCGACCCGGCCGAGTTCAAGGCCGACGGCGACCTGCTCGGCTACTGCACCGACCTGCACCTCGTGAGCATCATCGGCATGATCGACCCGCCGCGGGCCGAGTCGGCGGCGGCCGTGAAGCAGGCGCAGGAGGCGCACATCCGCGTGCGCATGGTGACCGGCGACGACGTCGTCACCGGTGCCGCCGTCGCCAAGCAGATCGGCATCCCCGGCGAGGCCATCCTGGGCAGCGACTTCGCCGCCTTGAGCGAGGACGAGCGCCTCAGGCGCATCGACGACATCGGCGTGGTCGGCCGCGTTGCCCCCGAGCACAAGGTGCTGCTCGCCGAGACGCTGAAGAAGAAGGGCGACGTGGTGGCGATGACCGGCGACGGCGTGAACGACGCGCCGGCCATCAAGGCCGCCGACATCGGCATCGCCATGGGCACCGGCACCGAGGTCGCCAAGAACGCCGGCCGCATGATCCTCTCGGACGACAACTTCGCGACCATCGTGTTCGCGGTGGAGCAGGGGCGCAAGCTGTTCGACAACCTCAACAAGTACATCGCCTTCGTGCTCATCACCCTCGCCGCCTTCGTGCTGACGTTCCTCGGGGCGACGATCTTCAACATCATGGCCGGGGAGCCGTTCACGCCCACGCAGATCCTGTGGATCAACTTCCTCGTGGACGCCCCGCTCGGCGTGGCGCTCGGCTTCGACAGGGAGACACCGGGTCTCATGAAGCGCCGCCCGCGGCCGCGCAACGCCTCCATCCTCACGCGGCAGATGCTGACGATGGTGGGCCTCACCGGGATCTTCATGGCGGTGTGCCTGCTCGGGCTGCTCAAGGTCGGCAGCGACCACTACGGGAGCGTGGTGGTCGGCACGAGCATGGCGATGACCGCGTTCGCCGCCTTCCGCATCGTGAGCTGCTACGAGAGCCGCAGCATGACCGGGAGCGCCATCACGCCGGCGTCGTTCAACAGCAAGCAGCTCAACTACATCGTGCTGTTCGAGGTGGTGCTGCTCGTCCTCGTGGTCGGCTTCGACCTGCTGCAGCGCTGGCTCGGCACCTCCGACATGACGTGGACGCAGTGGGGTCTCTCGCTGGCGCCGGCCGGCGTGCTGTTCGTGCTGTGGGAGGCCGGCAAGGCCATCGCGCGGGCGACCGGGAAGAAGAGCGAGGGTGCGGAGGCGGAGCCGGCCGACCCCGCGGCGCCGGCGGTACCGGCTGCGCCTGCGGGTCCGGCCGGGACCGCCCCAGCAGGAACGTCGTGACGTAGACGAAGAGGAACAGCAGCGCGAACAGCGCCGTGAAGCCGAGCAGGAGCTCCCCGGCGTCGGGTCGCGCGGCGCGCTCCACGGCCGAGTCGGCCAGCTTCAGCGGATCCTGGAACACGTTCCAGCTGTTCCAGCGCAGAAAGCGGCCGAGCTACACGCCGAAGCTGCCCAGCGCCGTCACCGCCACGACGAACACCCAGGCCACGCGCGTACCCGCGGCGCGTGCCACCACCTCCTGCATGAGCCGCAGCGACACGACCCCGAGCATGAGGCCGGTCATGGCGAACCAGGCGATGACCGTGACGTCGAACCACTCCGGCACGTTGTCGGGGAACAGGCTGAGGTGCAGGAAGTCGGTGAGGATGGACGGGGCGTTCGGGAAGAACAGCAGCCAGACGGCGGCCGGCAGCACGACCAGGTACCGAGCCCCTCCGCCGTGCATCTCCATGCGGTAGCTCAGCCGGGCGAAGGGCAGCGGCATCCAGGCGAGGAAGAGGTTCCACACCAGGAAGCGCAGGTGGATGGTGTGGCTGAACGCCATGCGGCCGGCGACCAGGGCGATGCAGACGGCCGAGCCGGCCGCGAGCAGCGCGAACAGCTCCACGTGCGAGCGGTCGGGCGCAGACGCATGAGGCACGGGAGCCTCCCGGGTTCGAGGTCCCGGGAACCCTACTCCCGCGGCGCCACCGGGTGGGCACCCGGGGACTCGCCGTCCGCCGGCGCGTCCGCGACGTGCAGGTGGCGGAGCCAGAGCGGCACCACCGGCGCCCAGAGCAGGAACAGCACGGCCAGGGTCACGAACGTGACCTGCGGGCCGAGCCACGGCACCACGACCACGGCCGCCACGGCGGCTGCCACCCTGGCGGTGTTGAACGCCAGGTCGATCGCCGTCATCACGCGGCCGCGGAAGCGGTCGGGCACCGCCTGCTGCGCCAGGGTGTCCACCGGCACGCGCGTCCAGCCGTAGGAGGCCCCCAGCAGCACCGCACCTGCGGTGAGGGTGACGGTGTCGAGCGTGACGAACGCGGCCGGCAGCAGCGCCACCGCCGAGATCACGAAGGCCGCGCCGATGAGCCGCGGACTCGAGAGGCGGCTGCGCATGGCCCCGGCCGTCAGGAAGCCGACGAAGACGCCGACGCCGCCGGCCGCCACCAGCCCGGAGAAGGTGAGGACGCCGCCGCCGAGATCCTCCTTGATGACCACGAGCGCGGCGGCGATCACCAGCACCTGCAGGAACTGGCCGGCGGCCACTGTGAGGAGAGGGGCCAGGGCCTCCGGCGTCCTGCCGATACGGCGGAAGCCGTCACCCAGGTCGGTGACCGTCTCCAGGAGCTGTCCCGCGAAGCTGGCCACCCGCGGCCGCTCCGGAAGAAGGGGGTTCGAGAGGCGGGCGGCCAGCATGGCGGCCGCCGCCCACACGGCGCCCGTGAAGACGACCACGGCGCCCGTGCCGCCGGCGCCCGCCACCAGCCCGCCGGCCAGCACGCCGCCGAACAGGGCGATGGTGCCGACGACCGCGGCGACCATGTTGGCCGTGAACAGCAGGCCGCTCGCGGCCGGCGTGCGAGAACCTCCCTCTCCGCGGCCCGGCGCCATGCCGGAGGGCACCACACGAGGGATCACGGCCCCGGCCGTCGCCGTGAACAGGCGGTTCATGGAGAACACCAGCAGGGTCCCGGCGTACACGGCGGCCAGGGCGCCGATCCCGGGGAGCGCCATGACCGCCGCCCCGGCGCGCAGCAACGGCAGCGCCACGAGGAAGGGACGGCGCGGGTACCGGTCGACCAGCACGCCGGCGACCGGCTCGAGGAGCGAGAACGGCAGCAGGGTCAGCACGGTGGCGACGGCGAACCCGCGCACGGTGCTCTGCGACTCCGGAGAGAACACGACCGTGTCCACCACCGAGGCGAGAAAGGCGCCCTCGGCGACCTGGCTGGCGAAGCGGGCCGCGACCAGCACGCGGAAGTCTCGGCCCGCAAGCACGACCCGCAACCGCGAGAGCTCGTCCACCCGCTGCGCCTTCCTTCGTCGCCGGCGGCTCCAGTATCCGTGCCCAGCCCAGCCCTGACCAGTGATGGGCCGCTGTCGCGGGCGTCCAGTCGCGCGCCCCCGGCAAGGACGTTCGGGTGCCCCGCATCCGCCCGCACGCCGGCGCCGCACGCCATGCCGGCGACGCCGCTCACGCTCGCGCCGCCCCTCACGCTCGCGCCGCCCCTCACGCTCGCGCCGCACGCGCGCTGGCGCAGCGGGAGCTGGCATGATGGAGTGTGGGGCGAGAGGAGGTGCGTCATGGGTGGTGTCCCGCTCGAGTGGAGGGTGGTGAACGGCGACGGGATCGCCCGGGTGCTCGTCACGCGCGAGCTGCCAGGCGACCGCTGGCTCGACCTGCTGGTCAGGGCCGAGTGCCGCGTCGAGATCGCGCAGGGGGACGAGCCGCGCGACGCCGGCCAGCTTCGCGAGGCCATCGGCACGCGCTGCGACGCGGTGCTGGGGCAGCTCACGGAACCGTGGGGCGACCCCCTGCTGGCCGCGCTGAAGGATGCGGGCGGCCAGATCTACAGCCAGTACGCCGTCGGCTACGACAACGTCGACCTGGCGGCGGCCACCCGCCTGCGCCTGCCGGTGGGCAACACGCCGGGGGTGCTCACCGAGACCACGGCCGAGCTGGCGGTGGCCCTGACCTTCGCCGCCGCGCGGCGCATCGCCGAGGGCGACCGGCTCATGCGCGAGGGCGGGTTCCACATCTGGCTGCCGGGGCTGCTGCTCGGCGACCTGCTGTACGGCGGCACGGTCGGGATCATCGGCGCGGGGCGCATCGGCACGGCCTACGCGCGCATGATGGCCGAGGGCCACAAGATGGACGTGCTGTACTTCGACCCCCACAAGAACGCGGCGCTGGAGAGCTGGCTGTGGGACTACTCGGAGCTGCTCGAGGCGCGCGGCGAGCGCCGCGTGAGCTGCCGCCAGGTGCGGGACCTGCGCGAGCTGCTGGGTGCGTGTGACGTGGTCAGCATCCACGCGGCGCTCTCGCGCGAGACGCGGCACCTCATCGGGGCTGCGGAGCTCGCCGCGATGCGCGACGACGCCATCCTGGTGAACTCGAGTCGCGGGCCGTTGATCGACGAGGCCGCGCTGGTGGAACACTGCCGCACGCACCTGCGCTTTCGCGCGGGGCTGGACGTGTACGAGCGCGAGCCCGAGCTCGCAGCCGGGCTCGCGGAGCTGGACAACGTGGTGCTGGTCCCGCATCTGGGCTCGGCCTCACGGCTCACCAGGGAGGGCATGGCCACGCTGGCGGCCGCCAACGTCCGCGCCGTGCTGAACGGCTGGCCGGTGTGGCCGGCGGCGGATGATCTGGACGACGTGCGGCCGTTCCTGGAGGGCGACGACACGCCGCAGGCGGCGCCCAGCATCGTCAACGCGGCCGAGCTGGGGCTGCGGCGGCTGCCGCGCGGCGGCTGGGACGGGGCGTGATGGGCGTGATGGGCGCGCCGCGGGACGCGGGCGCCGGCCACGCCGGAGGCGCCTCGGCCGCCGGCGAGCCAGGACGCGCCTCGGCCGCCGGCGACGCCGGACCTGCGCGGGCAGCAGCGGCCGCCCGGGCGCTGCTTCTCCGGCTCTTCGACGCGGCGGCGGCGGCGGCCGACCCGGCCCGGCTGCTGCCGGGCCGCCTTCCGCCGCCACGGCCCGGTCGCACCGTCGTGGTCGGCGCGGGCAAGGCGGCGGCCAGCATGGCCGCCGCCTTCGAGCGCGACTGGCCGCACCCCCTCGAAGGCCTCGTTGTGACGCGCTACGGGCACGGCGTGCCGTGCACACGCATCGAGGTCGTCGAGGCGGCGCACCCGGTGCCGGACGCCGCCGGGCCGCGGGCCGCGGCGCGCATCCTCGAGCTCGCCGAGGGTCTGGGCGCCGACGACCTGCTCGTGTGCCTCACCTCCGGCGGCGGGTCCTCGCTCCTGGCGCTGCCCGCCGCCGGTCTCACGTTGGCCGACAAGCAGGACGTGAACCGCCGTCTGCTGCGCTCGGGCGCGACCATCGCCGAGATGAACTGCGTGCGCAAGCACCTCTCTGCCGTCAAGGGCGGGCGCCTGGCGGCCGCCGCGCATCCGGCGCGCGTCGTCACCTATCTCATCAGTGACGTGCCTGGCGACGACCCGTCGGTGATCGCCTCCGGCCCCACCGTGCCGGATCCGACCACGTTCGCGGACGCGCTTGCCGTCCTGGAGCGCTACGGGATCGACGGCCCGGCGGCTGTGCTCGACCACCTGCGCGCCGGAGCCGCCGGGCGGGTCGCAGAGACGCCCAAGCCCGACGACCCGGGCTTCGCCGCCGACGAGCTGGTCATGCTGGCGACCGCCCGGAGCGCGCTCGAGGCGGCCGCCGCAGCTGCGCGCGACCAGGGGCTCGAGGCGGTCATCCTGGGCGACGACCTCGAGGGCGAGGCCCGCGAGCTCGGCGGCCGCCACGCCCTGCTGGCCCTGGCGACGCTGCGGGGCGGCGAGAGCACCAAGGTCGCGCTGCGCGAGGCTGCGGCGGGCGGCGCCGCGCACCTCGACGAGCCCGTCTCCATCGCACCCCGGCCGCCGCTGGTCTACCTGTCCGGCGGCGAGACGACGGTGACGGTGACCGGCGGCGGGCGCGGCGGGCGCAACGCGGAGTACCTGCTCGGCTTGGTGGTGGCGCTCGACGGTATTCCCGGGGTGAGCGCGCTCGCCTGCGACACCGACGGCATCGACGGCACCGAGGACAACGCCGGCGCCGTCGCCGGCCCCGACACGCTGGAGTGCTCCCGGACGGCCGGTCTGGACGCGGTCGCCTGCCTGGCTGCGAACGACGCCTACGGGCTGTTCGCGGCCCTCGGCGACCTGGTCGTCACCGGCCCCACGCGGACGAACGTCAACGACTTCCGCGCGATCCTGATCGAGGCGCCGCCGCGCGCGTGACCGACCGCCGCTGGCCGGCGGGCACCCGGCCCGCCCGGCGAGCGTCACCCGTCGCGTCTCGCCTCGTCGCCGCCGGTGCCGCCGTCCGGGCCGGTCGCGCCGGCGTCGGTCACGTCGCCGTCTCGCTCCGCCCTCGTGCCCTCCCCGGCCTCCATCGTGCCGCCGGTGCGCAGGTTCCCGGCGATCACCGACGAGACGAAGGCGTCGAGGAGCGCGAACACGCGCTTCACGTCCACGGCGGCCGGGTCGAGCGCCTGCTGGAACGACATGCCGTCGATCACGGCCATCACGAGCGCCGGCAGCGCCGCCACGTCCCGGCGGTCTTCGTAGGCGTGCAGTGCGGTGAGCCGCTCGCCGATGCCCGTCTGCTCCAGCATCAGCTCGCGGTACATGACGTAGAGGGTCGCGAAGCGTTCGCGCAGCACCGGGTCGCGGAGCACGTGTGGCACGAGCTCGAACATCCCCAGCGTGAGCTGGCGGTCGACGGCGAGCTCGCCGAGGCTGCGGATGAAGACGTGCCGGCGCCGCTCGCCGGCCGGCACGGCCTCGGCGCGGGCGACGATGTCGTCGTAGATATCGTCGCCCAGGTCGTCAAACAGGGCGTTGATGAGGCCGGCTTTGCTGCCGAAGTGCCGCGTGATGGTGGCGCGGTCCTCGCCGGCCTCGAGCGCCACCGCCTCCAGCGTCACGGCCTCGTAGCCGCGCTCCAGAAGCAGGGTGCGCGCCGCACGCAAGATGCGGTGGGCGGTGGGCGAGAGGTGGTCGAGCCAGTCGTCCATCGGCCCGCCGGGGTACGGGACCGGCGCCGACGGAGGCCGCCCTCTGCGTCTGGGTGACTCGTCCCCCTCCACTTTTCCTCCTTGACAAGCAGCCGCCGGCTCATATCTTAGCGAGCATCATCGTCGCGATGGTCCTTCTCCCCGTCTTCCCTCGTCCGCCTGCTTGCTTCCATGGGCGTGTCGCGGCGTGCGGGAACGGGGTCACGGGCACTCGAGCGGGCGCGCGTCGCCCGGGAGGTGAGCTGCATGCCGTACCAGATGGACTACCTCGAGCCGGCCCCGCTGGACACGCGCGCCGAGCAGGTCATGGTCGCGATGCGCGACGGCGTGCGGCTGGCCACCGACGTCTATGTGCCGGCGTCGCCGGGGCACCTGCCCGCGGTGCTCGTGCGCTTGCCCTACGACAAGTGCGGGCGCTACACGTTCATGCCCGCGCTGGCGCCGCAGTTCACGGAGCGCGGCTACGCCTTCGTGGTGCAGGACGTGCGCGGCAAGTTCCGCTCCGAGGGCGAGACCGTGCCGTTCGTGCACGAGGTCGAGGACGGCCACGACACGCTGGAGTGGATCACGCGGCAGCCGTGGTCGAACGGCGTCGTCGGGATGTGGGGCGACTCCTACTACGGCTTCACGCAGTGGGCCGCTGTGGCGAGCGAGCACCCGGCGCTCAAGGCCATCGTGCCGCGCGTCACCGGCACGGACTTCCTCGCCACCACCGACTGGCGCACCTGCGTGCCCGAGCTGTATCTCGCAGACTACCTCGCGCACTTCTGGACCGACAGGCTCATCTACGACTTTCCGGTGGACTGGGCGGAGCGTCCGCTGGCCGCGGCGTTCGACGAGGGCTTCAGCCACATCGGGCGGCGCTGCGAGGCGCTCGACCGCTTCGTGCTGGGGGAGCGGCCGGCCGGCAACCCGGCGTTCCTCGCCGGCCGGCACCCGTTCGACGCGCTGAGCATCCCGGTGCTGCACTCCGTCGGCTGGTTCGACAACATCCTGCCTTTCTCGATGCGGGATTACGCGGCGCTGTGCGCACGCCCGGACAAGGCCGGTCTGCAGTACCTGATCGCCGACGTCACCGACCACGAGAACTACCACCTGAGCCAGTGGCCGGTGCAGCCGGAGGACGACCACGACGCCGACGACGCCGCGATGGCGCGGCTGCTGCCCAAGCTGACGGCGCCGGCGCTGGACTTCTTCGATGTCTTCCTGCGCGGGCGCGGCGACCCGGAGGCAGTGCCGCGCGTACGCTGGTGCCTTGGCCACGCCGGTTGGCGCGAGGCGCCTTCGTGGCCGCCTCCGGGCGCCCGCGAGCTGCGCCTCTTCCCGGCATCGCCCGGCCGGGCGAACTCCGGCGCCACCGGGGGCGTGCTGGCGGCGGCGCCCGACTCCGCGCGCGACAGTGTCACCTGGACGCACGACCCCGCCCAGCTCGTGCCTTCCACGCTCGCCGACCCCTTCTCGCAGCTCAAGGAGTGGCCCGACGAGCGTGAGGTCGAGGCGCGCTCCGACGTGCTCACCTTCACCGGCGAGCCGCTCGCGGAGCCGCTCGACCTTGCCGGCCCGATCACGGCGTGGCTCGCCGTCGGCTCGACGGCGAGCTCCATGCACCTGCTGGTCAAGCTGCTCGACGTGTTCCCGGACGGCAGCGCGCGCGCCCTCGCCCGCGGCCAGGCGCGCGCGGCCGGTCCCTACGCCGAGCGGCTCGTGCGCGTCGAGCTGAGCCACACCGGCTACCGCGTGCAGCCCGGGCACAGCCTCCGTCTGCACGTGGCCTCCAGCGACTTCCCGCTGTACCTGCCGCACCCCGGCACCGATGAAGACCCGTGGCGCGCGACTACCTGCAGCGCGAACCAGCAGACGCTCGTCACCGGCGGGCAGCACGCTTCACACCTGGTGCTGACGGTGCTCGACGGCGCCTCGGCGAGTGAGGACCGATGAGCGGCCGGCGCCCTCACAGGGGTCCTCGCCGATCGCACGTCCCGACATGTCAGGCGTGTTCGAGCACGCCGCAGAGCCCGAAGGGAGCAGCGATGAAGGATGGACGTCGCCCGTACGCCGGGCGCCTGGTGGTCGCGGCGCTGCTGCTGGCCGCCGCTCTTGTGGCCGGTCTCGCCGCCGGGCTCCCGCCGGCCCTGGCCGGCTCAGCCAGCCCGGCGCCATCCGCCGCCCCGGTCGTGTTGCGCATCGGCACCACCGCCGACGCCGACACCATCAACCCCAACACGATGCTCGAGACGCTGTCCTTCGAGACGGTCACGCTGACGTACAACCTGCTCTTCGACCTCGACCTGCAGGGCAAGCCCCGCGGCCAGCTCGCCGCCGAGGTCCCGACACTCGAGAACGGCGGCATCTCCGCCGACGGCAAGGTCTGGACCATCGAGCTGCGCCCCGGGATGAAGTGGAGCGACGGCGTGCCGCTCACGGCCGCCGATGTCGCCTGGACCCTGGAGTTCTATCGCACCAACATCGACGTGCTGCCCAACATGAGCCTGGGCATGGTCGGCATCCGTCAGGCGGTGGCGCTCGACGATACCACCGTGCAGATCACGCTGGACCAACCGCGCGCCGACCTGCTGTATGGCTACCTGCCGGTCCTGCCCGAGCACATCTGGAAGGATGTGTCCGCCGAGTCCGCCGGCAGCGACTACCAGAACAAGCCGCCGCTCGTGGGCAGCGGGCCGTTCACGATCGCCGAGTGGAAGCCCGGCCGCTTCATGCGCCTTGTCCGCAACCCGTACTTCTACGGCAAGCGGCCCGCCGTGGACGAGGTCGTCTTCAGCATCTACCAGAACCCCGAGACGCTCAGCGCCGACCTGGAGGCCGGCACCATCGACGCCGCCCAGGGCGTGCAGCCGGCGCAGTTCCCCAAGCTCGGGTCCACGCCCGGCCTCGCAGCCATCGCCTACAACTACCGTAACTGGGACTACCTGTGCTTCAACTGCTACGAGGGGGCGTCGTCCACGGGGAACCCCGTGCTGCGCGACGCCCGCTTCCGCGAAGCCCTCAACTGGGCCGTCGACCGTGAGAAGCTCGCCGCGGTCGCCTACTATGGCTTCGCCGCGCCGGCGACCAGCATCATGACGCCGGACACGTGGACAGACCCCGACTTCCACTGGCAGCCGCCGGCCGACAGGCTGTACGCGTTCGACCTTGCCAAGGCGGGGCAGCTGCTCGACGCGGCGGGGTACCGCGCGGGCCCCGACGGCCTGCGTCTCGTCGATGGCAAGCCCATCAAGCTGCGCTTCTGGACGCTCTCCGACAGCCCCCAGGAACAGACCGCCGGCAAGCTCATCACCGGCTGGTTCCGCGAGCTTGGCCTCACAGTGCGGCTGGAGGTCATCGACACCGGTGCGCTGGTCTCGCGCGTGTACAACTTCAAGGGCGATACGTACGCGCCCGACTTCGACATGTTCATCTGGTACTGGGACGGGTTCTCCGACCCCAGCTACACCCTGAGCACGTTCCTCACCGCGGCGCTCGGCGGCAACAACGAGCCGGGCTGGTCGAACGCGGAGTTCGACAGGCTGTGGAGCGAGCAGGCGCGGGAGCTGGACCCGGCGAAGCGGCAGCAGCTGGTCTGGCAGCTGCAGGACGTGTTCTACACGGAGACGCCGCACATGGCGCTGGTGTACCCGCAGTACCTGCAGGCATACGACACGGCCCACTGGACCGGCTGGACGCGCGTGATGAACGGCAAGGGCCCCGCCTTCTGGGCCGTGGACAACCAGGACACGTACCTGAACCTGGCGCCGGTGGCGGAGACGGCGGTGGCGGGTGGAAACGGCGGCGGGGGCGCCCCGTGGGGCGTCATCATCGCCGCGGTGATCGCCGTGGCGGTGGTCATCGCCGTCGTCGTGCTGATGCTCGGCCGGCGCCGCCGGGCGCTCGAGGAGTGACGGCGGTGGTCGGGGCCGGAGGGACACCGCCGCCGCCCGCGGCGGACGCGGCGGATGCGCCGGTCGAGGGCGCGCCGCGCCTGCGCTTCGCCTTCGAGGCGCGCGTATGCATCGGGCCGGGTGAGCACGTCGGCCACGGCGCCGGCGACGTGCTCGACTTCACGCCCATCAGCGGGGGGACGGTGGAGGGCCCGCGGCTCCGCGGCACCGTCCTCCCCGGAGGGGGCGACTGGTCCGTGCGGCGCGGGCCGTGTGTGTACGAGCTGGACGCGCGCTACCTCATCCGCGCCGAGGACGGCGCGCTCATCGACGTCGTCAACCGCGGCTTCTACCGCCTGGAGACGCCGGCCGCGGTGGCGTGCGTGGAGGCCGAAGAGGAACCGGACCCGGCCGATGTGTACTTCCGCACCTCGCCGGTCTTCCGCACCGACGCGCCGGCCCACCGCTGGCTCGCCGAGACGGTCTTCGTCGGGCAGGCCCGCGACGAGGCCGGCCAGGTGTGCATCCGCTTCTACGAGGTGCTCTGAGCCGGGGCCGGGGCGAGGCCGGTGCGCTCGTGCCGGCCCCGCCCCGGCCCCACGCCTCCGCCCCGGCCTGACCAAGGTCAACGCATCCCGCACCCGCCTCGTCCACCATCACGCAAGACGCGCGGCTGCGCCGCGCCCCGATGCGACCGGCTCCGGCCGAGACGAGGAGTACATCCATGGAGCTGCGCTCTGAGATCAACCCCGGCGTGTGCGGGTACCCCACCGCCGTCACCGCGAAGACCGACGACAGCCGCCACGTGGAGTTCGAGTTCGAGTGCGACTGCGACCTCATCCAGGCACTGGCCGAGAAGGTCGCGGCGATCCAGCCGGTCGACGCCATCGCCAGCTTGAGCCCTGACGAGAACCCAGTACTCGCCGAGGCGCGCACAGTGCTGCAGGGCGCCGGCTGCTGCGAGGCCTGTATCGTCCCGCAGAGTGCCGTCAAGGCCATGTACATCATCACCGGCCTCGCCCTGGCACGAAACGTCTCGATCAAGCTCCGTGACGAGTAAGGCCGGTCCGCCGGCATCCGCCGGCCCGGAGGCGCCCGCTGCCGTCCGCGCGCCCGGCCCCCTGGCGCCTGGCCGCGCGCCGCCCGCGCCGGCCGGAGGCATGCTCGCGTGCGCGATCTCAGCTGGATGTCCCGTTGGAGGCACGTCTGGTTGCTATCGCGGATCGATGTGCCGTTCCTCCCGGGAGCGGCAGAAGGCGGCGGGAAGGGCTTCGCGAGGCGCCAGGCGGCCCGCCCGCCCCTGCTCACCCGACGGGGCGCGCCTCCGGCAGCGTGAAGTAGAACGTCGCGCCCCTTTCCACGGCGGCCTCGGCCCAGACGAGGCCGCCGTGCCGGGCCACGAGCCGCTGCACGGTTGCCAGGCCGATGCCGTCCCCGGCGAACTCGTCGGCGCTGTGGTAGCGCTGGAAGGCGCCGAACAGGTGGCTGGCCGCGGCCGGGTCGAACCCGGCCCCGTCGTCACGCACGAAGAAGGCGCGCCTGCCGTCGTGCTCCATCGCGCCGACCTCGACGTGCGCCGTCGCGTGCCTGCCCGTGAACTTCCAGGCGTTACCCAGGAGGTTCGCGAGGATCACCCGTAGCAGCGTGGGATCGGCCTCGGCGATCAGGCCGGGCCCGACCTCCAGGTCGACCTGCCGCTCGGGTTGCGCCGTGCGCAGCTCCTCGCCTACGGCGACCGCCAGCGCGCTCAGGTCGACCCGCTCGATGTGCAGGTCCGCGCGGTCGGAGCGCGACAGGGCGAGCAGGTGGTCGATGAGCAGACCCATGCGCTGCGCCGCCGCGCGCATGCGCTGCAGGTGTTCGACGTCTTCCGCGCTCAGCCGGTCGGCGGCGTCCTCGGCGACGATCTGTGAGAAGCCGTCGATGGCGCGCAGCGGCGCGCGCAGATCGTGCGAGGCCGAGTAGACGAAGGCCTCGAGCTCGCTGTTGGCCGCAGCCAGCTGCGCCGTGCGCGCCCGCACGCGCTCCTCCAGTTGCTCGTTGAGGCTACGGATCTCGGCCTCCGCCAGCTTCCTCGCGCTGATGTCGGTGTTGGTGGCGCGCACCCCCAGGTCCGTGCCGTCGGCGGCGGTCACGCGCACGCAGCGGTGGCCGATCCAGCGCTCCGCTCCATCCTTGGTCAGGATGCGGTACTCGAGGTCGTGATCGAGCGCTCCGCCGGCCGGCGGCCGCCAGTTGTCGTAGTGGTCGGCCATGCGGGCGCGGTCGTCCGGGTGGGTGATGTGCGTCAGCAGGTCGTTGTCGGCGAGGAGCTCCGCCGCCGCGAAGCCGGTCACGCGCTCGCACGACGGCGACACGTAAAGCATCCGGCCGTCGGGCGCGCGCCACCACTCCCAGTCGTAGGTGAAATCGGCGACGGTGCGGAGCCTGGTCTCGCTGTCGCGCAGCGCCTCCTGCGCCCGCCGCATGTCCGTGATGTCGTCGAACGTCGCGAACACACGATGGGGCCTGTCCTCCCCGTGACGGAACTCCGGGACGGCGCTCACCTTGACCCAGCGGTACTCGCCGAGGTGGGGTTGAAGACCGCCGTGACCACGTCGCGTACGGGCTTGCCGGTCAGCCGGGCGACCGTGAGCGGGTGCTCCTCGCCGGGGAGGTCCGAGCCGTCCTCGCGCAGGGCACGCCAGCGCGGGTCCATGGAGGTGAGCCCGCGCATCTGGTCTAGAGTGAGGCCGATGATCCGCTCCGCCGCCGGGTTGGCGGCGGTGATGTGGCCGTCGGCGTCGTGGTAGACGACGCCCTGCGCCATGCTCTCGAACAGGGTGCGGTGGCGCTCCTCGCTCTCGCGCAGGGCCTGCTCCACCTCCTTGCGCGCGGAGATGTCCTCGATGACGCCGAACATGTGGACCACGTCGCCGGCGTCGTCGTGCTCCAGCTCGCCGAAGCCGTGCACCCAGCGCTCGGCGCCGTCGGCGACGCGCACGATGCGGTAGTCGCGGTCGAACAGCCGCCCGTCGCGCAGCACATGGTCCCGCAGGTAGGCGGCCATGGTCTCGCGCTCGGCAGGATGGACGATGCCGAGCCAGCCCTGCACGGTGCGCTCGTAGCCGGGGCCGATGCCGAAGATGTCGTCGAGTGCTGCGGAGCACGTCCACGTGCCGGTGGCGACGTCCAGCACGTAGTGCCCCATGCGGCCGACGCGCTGGGACTGCTCCAGCCGTTCCTCGCTCGTGCGCAGCGCCGCCACGACCTGCTGGTGCTCGGTGACGTCGGACACGGTGGTGACGAAGTAGAGCGGCTCGCCGGCGGCATCGCGCCGCAGGACCGTTGAGAGGTCGCCCCAGATGACCGAGCCGTCCTTGTGCAGGTAGCGCTTGAGGAGGCGGAAGCAGTCCTTCGCGCCGGCCCTGAGCGCGCCCATCTCGCGAGCCGACTCGGCGACGTCGTCCGGGTGGGTGAGCTGTTGCCAGGTGCGCCCCGCGAGCTCCTCGTGCGAGTACCCGAGCATGCGGCAGAAGGCGTCGTTCTCAAGCACCTGCCCCGACAGCAGGGTGAGGGTCATGGCCACCGGAGAGTGCTCGAACGCGTACCGGTAGGCGTCGTCGTCCAGCGGTGGCGGTGCCTGTGGCTCGCCCGTCATGCCCCACTCCCTCCGCATCCCATCCGGCAGGCCGGCCGCGCTGAGCTGGCTTCCATGGTAGTCCAATCCGCGTACGCGCGACCAGTGTCGAGGTGCGGCAGACGGCCGGAGTCCGGCGGCGCGCTGATCCGGCGGCCGCCGACATCGCTCGGCCGCCGGGCGACTGCGCTAGACTCACGGCGCCCCATCCGCCCGCGGGCCGCTGTCCGGCGCGACGCGGCCCGGCCCGAAAGGAGCCCGACGTGCCCAGCGAGGTCCCGCAGCCGTGCCCCGTCAACACGTGGAACGAGTGGGACCCGCTCGAGGAGATCGTCGTCGGCGTTGTCGAGGACGCGCTGATCCCGCCGTGGGAGACCATCACCCCGGCGGTGGTCCACGACAGGACGCAGTGGCCGTTCTTCCAGGCTGAGGGCGGCACGCGCTGGCCGGCCGAGATGCTCAAGAAGGCCGAGGCCGACATCGAGGCCTTCGTGCACATCCTCGAGGCGGAGGGCGTCACGGTGCGCCGCCCCGAGCGCTTCGCCTGGGACAAGCCGATCGCCGCGCCGGGCTGGTCGCTGCCCAGTTCGTGCTACGCGCTCATGCCGCGCGACGTGCTGCTCGTTGTCGGCGACCAGATCATCGAGGCGCCCATGGGCTGGCGCAGCCGCTTCTTCGAGCACCACGCCTACAAGCGGCTGTGCAAGGAGTACTGGCGCGGCGGGGCCAGGTGGATCTCCGCCCCGCGCCCCGAGCTCTGCGACGCCAGCTACGAGCCCGACTTCGTGCCGATGGAGGAGGGCGACCCCCAGCGCACCATCGCCACCGAGTACGAGCCCCTCTTCGACGCCGCCGACGCCATCAAGTGCGGCGCCGACCTCTTCATCGCCCAGTCGAGCTGCTGCAACGAGTTCGGCATCGAGTGGCTGCGTCGCCATCTGGCGCCCGAGGTCACCGTCCACGAGGTCGAGGTCTACGACACGCACCCCATGCACATCGACGCGACGTTCTACCCGCTGGCGCCCGGCAAGCTCCTCGTCCACCCCGAGCGCTGCGCCAGGGTGCCGGAGATGTTCGCGCGGGCCGGCTGGGAGGTCCTTACCTGCCCCGAGCCAGACATGTGCACGACCCACCCGATGTTCAACTGCTCGCGCTGGATCAGCATGAACGTGGTGATGCTGGACGAGCAGCGCGTGATCGTGAGCAAGGGCGAGGAGGCCCTCATCGGCGCCTTCAAGCGCTGGGGCTTCACGCCCATCGAGTGCCCCTTCTACGACTTCGAGACCATCGGCGGGGGGTTCCACTGCGCCAGCGTGGACATCCGCCGGCGGGGGACGCTGCGCTCGTACTTCTGACGCGGAGCCGGCGCTCGCCAGCGGGCACGGAAACCTTGCAATTTCACTTTTTCATCGCATGATTGCAAGGAGATGAGCGACACGACGTACATCCCCCGCACGCTGGAGCCGACACTCCTCCGCGCCCTGCAGCAGTTCCCGGCCGTCATGCTCACCGGGCCCAGACAGGCGGGAAAGACGACGCTCCTGCGTCACACGCTCGGCGGCTCGCACGGCTACGTCTCGCTGGACGCCCCCGACATGCGTGAGGCGGCGACCCGCGACCCACGCGGGTTCCTGGCGGCGTACCCGCCGCCGGTCGTGCTCGACGAAGTCCAGAACGTGCCCGCGCTGCTCTCATACATCAAGGAGCGCATCGACCAGGACAGGACGCGTCGCGGGGACTGGGTGCTCACGGGTTCGCAGAACCTGATGCTCTCGGCCGGCGTGACGGAGTCGCTCGCCGGCCGCGTAGCGCTCCTGCGCCTCCTGCCGCTCTCGCTACGCGAGCTCGCTCGAGACCCGGATCGGCCGCTTCCGTGGGAGCCGGGTGCGGCGCCGTCAGGTCCGCCGGCGGACGCGCTCGGCTCGCCGGGCGACTTCTGGACCGTCGCGGTCCGCGGCCTCTACCCGCAGCTCATCGCAGAGCCGGGGCTCGGAGCCGGTCTGTGGCACGACGGCTACCTCGGCACGTACCTTGAGCGCGACGTTCGCAGCATCACCCACGTCGGCGATGTCGTGCAGTTCCAGCTGTTCGTACGGGCCCTCGCGGCCCGGTCGGGCCAGTTGCTCAACGTCAGCGAGCTCGGCCGGGACCTCGGCATCGCCACGTCGACGGCCAAGCGCTGGCTGGGCGTACTCGAGGCGACGTACCAGGTGTTCACGCTGCGTCCGTACTTCGCCAACCTGGGGAAGCGGCTGGTGAAGTCCCCGAAGGTGTACTTCACTGACTCGGGCACGCTCTGCCACCTGGTGGGCATTCGGGAAGCCACCCACGCGGCCTGTGGTCCGATGGCCGGGGTGATTGCTGAGACGGTGGTCGTCGGGGAACTGCTCAAGGCAGCCCTGCACCGCGGAGAGTCGCCCCGGCTGCACTTCTGGCGCACGGCGACGGGGGTGGAGGTCGACGTGCTCGCGGAGGTCGAAGGGGCCGGCACCGGGCGGCTCGTGCCTTTGGAGGTCAAGTCGTCCGCCACGGCCGCGCCCGTCATGGCGCGCAGCATCCATCACCTTGCCGCCGACCTGGGAGACGAGCTCGCGCAAGGCTATCTCGTCCACCTCGGCGATCGGCGACTGCCGCTCGGTGACGGGGTCACGGCCCTCCCTCTCGGGGAGCTGTAGCGGCGATGATGGCTTGCAGTCTCATCGACCCGGACGCCCTCCCATCGGCCGTTTCGCCTACAGGAAGCGCTCCACGATGACCTCGTCCACGTAGCGCCCCTCCGTCTTGAGTTGCCGCTGGGCTCGCCCGACGACGCGGAAGTCCTGAGCCTCGTAGGTGGCGAGCCCCGGCGCGTTGTCGGCGCGCACACGGGTGAACAGCTTCTCGTAGCCCTTTGCGCGGGCGGCTTCGAACGTCGCAGCAAAGAGGCGCGTTGCAACGCCGCGACGGCGATGTGCAGCGCTCACATACGTGCCGAGCACGCCTACGTGATCGAAGAGGTGGGTGTAGGGAGCGTACGGCTCAAGGCTCTGGAGGCCGACGAGTCCGCCTTCGCGCAACGCCACATGGAAGACGCCCCTCGCGGGGAGCCCGGCGATGTAGCTGCGTTCGTCTGCTTCGGTCAGCGGCGCATCGAAAGCGACCGCTTCCGAGATGATGATCGGGTTCAGTACGTCGAGAATCGCGGCCGCGTCGTCCACGCCGGCCTCACGAATCAGCAGGTCCACCACCGTCACCCCTTCACGCTGTGCCGTCCGATCTGCTTTCCGCTGATGCTTGAGCGGAGAGCGAAGCTCTCGCAGGGCCCGGACGCCGAGTGGCCGACTGCCGGCGCCGCTCAGGCCGCCGCGCCGCGCTCCTTACCGGCCTTGGCCGGCGGTCCCGGCACGGGGGCGTCGTTCACGAGCACGGCGCGCTTCTTGCCGAAGGCGAAGATGAGCGCCGCGCCGATCAGCACACTGACGATCGCCACCCACTGCGGCTGCGTGAGGCCGCCGAACCAGACGGGGTTCCGCCGCAGGAGCTCGACGAAGAAGCGCTCGACGGCCGACAGCACCAGGAACCAGCCGAAGGCCCACCAGCCGGACTTGTCGTAGCGCGTCGCGATGCGCCAGAGGATCCAGACGACGAAGGCCATGATGATGACCTCGTAGATCGGCGTGGGCTGCACGCGCACGCCGGGCGGGGTCGGCACGGTGCCGTTGGGGTAGCCCATCGCCCAGGGCAGGGTCGAGGGCTTGCCGTAGTCGCCGTCGCCGGCGAGCTGGCAGCCGATGCGGCCGATGAGGTAGCCGAACGCCGTCGCCGGCGCCATGGCGTTGGCGATGATGTCCATCGGCATGCGGCGGATCAGCGTCCAGCCCACGACGCCGACGAAGCCGCCGATGAGGCCGCCGTACCAGACGAACCCGATGCCGCCGAACAGGGTGCTCCAGAACGCGGTGTGCACCGTGCTCCAGTTCTCGATCATGTAGTAGATGCGGGCGCCGACGAAGCCGCCGATGCCGGCGGCGACGATGAGCTCGTAGGCGAAGTCGCCGCTCACGCCGCGCCGCCGCAGCAGCGGGCGCACGATGGTGATGCCCGGCACGATGAGCGCAAGCGCGGCCATCAGCCCGAAGCTGTAGATCTTGAAGTCGCCTATCTGGAAGAGGAGCGGGCGCATGGGTCAGCGCTTCACGTGCACGTAGCCGCGGTTGTCCTTGATGGTGACGGTGGTCCCGAGGTTCGCGGAGAGGCTCTTCACGCGCTGCAGGATGCTCTGCCCGGTGCTGCCGCCGGCCACGGTCGGGATGCCGGAGCCGCTGATGGTCACGGGGATGAGCTTGGCGTCGATGGAATCCTTGGTCATCGAGGCCTTGACGAGGACGGTCTGCGCGGTCTCGCCGGAGAAGCCGCTGAACACGAGGTTCCCCAGACTGTAGAAGATGAGTCCTCCGTGGTACGCCTGCACGCCGTCGAGCAGGTGCGGGTGGTGGGCGAACACGATGTCGGCGCCGGCGTCGACGGCGGCCTTGCCCTCGCTCGACTCGAGCGGGCTGGGGGCGCGCTTGTACTCGAAGTTCCAGTGCCAGCCGACGATCACGAAGTCCGACTTCTTCGCGGCGTTGCGGATGTTGGTGGTGACGGCGTTGAGGTTCGCGCGGCCGGGGGAGACGCCGGGGCTCGAGGAGGTGGCAGGGTAACCGACCGGCAGCACGTCGGTGAAGCCGAGGAACGCCGTCTTCGTGCCGTCCTTGTTGAGGACGGCGCCGGACTGGGCCTGCTTGAGCGTCTTGCCGGCGCCGACGACGGTGATGCCGGCCTTCTCGCAGTACTTGAAGGAATCGAGCAGGCCGGAGTCGCCCATGTCGCCGGCGTGGTTGTTGGCCATGGTCACGACGTTGATGCCGCTCTTGGCCATGGCCTTCGCAAGCGCCGGATTGCCCTTGATGATGACATCCTTCCAGCCCTGCGGGTCGCCGCCGGTGGTGAGCGGCGACTCGAGGTTCACGAAGCCGTAGTCACTGGCCTCGAAGAACTGCGCGATGCCCTTGAAGAGGCCGCTGCCCATGCTGCCCACAACGGAGCTGACGCCGAACCCGCCGATGACGTCGCCGCCGGCGGTCACGGTGGCGGCCTTGGGCGACGGCTTCGGCGTGGGCGTCTTCGTCCGCGTGGGGCTGGGAGACGGCGACGCGGTGGCGGTGAGCGCCGCCTCGTCACCGGTCTGCGCCGAGCCGGATGCGGCGGCCGGGCTGCTCTGGGTGCCGGCGGAGGCGTCGTCGCCGAACGGCCGCACGACGGCGAACACCGCGCCGGCAAGGACGAGGACGACGATCACGGCGATGGCGGCGACGAGCCCGCCGCGCCTGCGTCGCCTGCGGCGGCGTCTGCCGCCGCCTGCGCGGGGCTGGTACGGGCCGCCCGGGGGGCGCCCTCCGGGCCCGGCGGCCGAGCCCGCGGGGGTGCCGCCGGCATCGCCTGCGCGGTACCTGGTGTAGGGCTGGGGATCTCCGGGCGTCATCGTTCTGGCGAGGATACACGCGGGTCGGGTTGCGGGCCACTCCGCCGGCGCCGGCCGCTCGAGGGGTCCGGAGAGGGTAGCCGGGGCGGCCGGCGCCGGCGTCCCCATCAGGTACTACACTGACCGGGTGATACCTGCCGCCCGCTTCGCGCGCATCCGGCGTAATCCATCGCTGTTCCCCGGCGTCGCCGAGTCTCTCGGGCCCGGCTTCGCGTGGCACACGCACGCCGCGAACCCGCGGTCGTCGCAGGCGCTGTGTCTGAGCGCGTGGGTCCCTCTGGCCGGGTCGGACACGCGGCACGCGGTGCTCGACGCCCTCGTGGACGAGTGGCTGCCAGAGCTGGGTCCGGGGTCGGAGCCGGCGCCGGACTCGGGGCTACGGTCGGCGCCGGGCTCGGGTGCGGGACGACGGCGCTGGCGCGTCTCGGTCGAGGTGTCGGACCCCGACGTGCTCGGCGAGCGCGGCGCACGCGCGAGCGCGATCGACGTCGTGCTCGAAGCCGCGGACACGGTGGTGTGCGTGGAGTCCAAGTTCCTGGGCGACGCGGCCGCGGGGTTCCGCGGCTGCAGCCAGTTCCCGCAGGCGTGCCGCGGCTTCTACGGGCCGGGCTCCGACAGGGCCGGAGGCACGGATGCGTCGTGCCGACTGGCCGTGCGCGACGGGCGCCGTGAGGCCCGCCGGTACTGGGATGTGGCGGCGGGCCTGTTCCGGCCTGAGGCGCTGGCGCCCGGGCCGGGCGATCCCGGCAGCTGCCCGCTGCACCGCTCCTGCCAGCTGGCGCGCACGCTGCTGTACGCCCGGGTGCTCGCGGGGCCGGCGGCCGCGGGCCGGGCGACGGCGTCCGCGGGCCGCACGGGGCCGGCGGCCGCAGAGGGCCGCCCGGCCGCGCGGAGGCGGTTCGCTGCCCTGGTGATCGCACCGCAGGCGACCGCCGGCGTGCTCGAGCGGCAGACGGCCGCCTTCGCGGCCGGCGTGCTGCTGCCGGAGCACGCCGGCCGCGTGGCTGTGGCGCACTACGAAGGCCTCGTGCGCCTGCTGCAGGACTGCGGCGATGCCCGGGCGCAGGCGGTCGGCGCCTTCGTCGCCGGGCTGCTGCCGGCCGCCGGACCCCCGCCGGCCAGTGCGCCACGGCCGGCCCGCGAGCAGACCGCGCGTGAGCTCCGCCGCCGCGCCGAAGCCCGTCGGCGGGCGCGGCGCCACGGGTCGCCTGCGGCGGGGCAGGACGACGCCGGCGAGCCGCGTACAATGTCGTCATGACCGCGCCTTCCTCACGCCCCCGCCGCCGGCTGCTCGCCGGCGCCGGGATGCTCGCCGTGTCCGTCGCCGTGTTCGCCGTCCTGGCGGCCTTCGCGGTCTTCGTGCCGCTCGCCTTCCAGGAGGATCCCCAGGCGCCGGCCACCGCGGTCACCGCCGGCGCCTTGGCCACCGCCGCGTCGGCCCCTTCGTCGCGGCCGGCAACGCAGGCCGAGGCCCAGGCGGCGCTGACGCGCGCGGCCGCCGCGCTGCGCGCCGGCGACCGTGCCGCCTACCGCGCCGCCCTGCCGGCCGCGGGCAAGCCTGCCCGCCGGGCCCTCGGCGCGCTCTTCCGGCATCTCTCGCCGCTGCCCTGGACCACCTTCGCTCTCACGGCCGTGCCCATCGAGTCGGCGCCCGGCCGCTTCGATGTGTTCGCCAACGGGCGCCTCGGCCGTACCGGCCCTGGCGACCGCGTCGGCGGCGAGCGCGTCCTCGAGCTCGAGAACCGCGACGGCGAGGTGGTGGCCGTCGCCGACGTCACGCCCACGGACATCGAGCGCGAGTACCTCATGGCCTTCCACGACCCCGTCACGGTCGAGGGCGACGGCGTGCTCGTGATCGCCGACCGTACGTCCAAGGGGCGCGCCGAGACCCTCGCCGAGGCGGCGGCCACGGCGTCGCCGCGGCTGCGCCTGGTGGGCGTCAAGCCCGACGAGCAGGTCCTGGTGTCGGTGTACTCGTCGCTCGACGACGTCAAAGCTTCTCTCGGCGGCGGACCCGACGAGGACCGTATCCGCTTCTTCTCCAACGCCGGCCCGCGTCTCGCGGCCGAGCCTTGGCGCATCCGCGACGTGGGCGTCCTCGGGCCCTCCCTCGACGGCACCGGCGACTGGCTCCCTCACATGCTCTCGCATGAGTTCGCCCACGCGTACACGGGGCAGTGGTTCGCGAAGACGGAGCACGCACCCACCTTCCTCATGGAGGGCCTCGCGACCGCCGTCGAAGGCGGGCGCGACTGGACGCCGCTCAAGGAAGAAGTGGCCAGTGGCAACCAGCTCTGGCCGCTGACCGACGCCATCGGCACCGGCAACCTGTGGATGGGCACGTCCACCGACGACGTGCGGCTCGCCTACCTGGAAGCGGCCTCCGTCGTGCACTACGTCCTCGAGCGCTGGGGACTCGCCGGCCTGCGCCCGTTCCTGCAGGCCGTGGCCGACTCGGACCTCTCGGAGCAGGGCCTGGACGGGGCCGCGCGCGAGGTTCTGGGCGTCGGCTGGAACAGCTTCTACAGGGGCTGGCGGGAGTACGTCGCCGCGCTGCAGTGACATCCGGGGCTGCGCGCTGCACAGAGCGCGCCGCGGGCACGCCACCGTAAGGTTGCATGCACTCGTTCGCGGGGGTACACCGTAGTCAGCAGCTACCTCCGGAAGGAGTCCCCATGAGGTCCAGGCTCACCCTGTACATCGTCATCGCGGTGGTGGTCGTGCTCGCCGTGGTCGGCGTGGCGGTCGCGGTCGCCGGCGCCGGCTCCACCGCGAACCTGCCGGCGATCTCGGCCTCCGACCTGCTGGCCAAGATGGCGCAGGCCAAGGGCAGCGTCACTTCCGTCAGCGGCGAGATCTCGTGGAAGAACAACCTCTTCGGCGAGGTCACCTCCGCAGACATGGCGCAGCTGCCGGCGCAGTCTCCGCTCCTGGCGAGCGGCTCCGGCCGGGTCTGGATCAGCGAAGACGGCGCCCGCGTCGAGTCCCAGGGCAGCGGGGGCGACCAGGTGGCCGGCATCGACAAGGCCGCACGCCAGGCCTGGACCTACGACTCCTCCACCAACACCGCCAAGGTGTGGAAGCTCACCGGAGACCTGCCGGAGCAACCGCAGACGCCGGTGCCGTCGCCGTCCATGATGACGCCGGCGACCATCACGGTCTTCCTGGAGCAGTTCGCCCCGTACGCACGCGTGGACGTGGCCGGCCAAGGTACTGTCGCCGGCCGTGCGGTGTACCTGCTGCGCATGACACCGACGGCCACCGACACGGCGCTCGGCGCCGTGCAGGCGTCCATCGACGGCGCGACGATGCTGCCGCTCCGCCTGGAGGTCTTCGCGGCCAGCGGCGGACCGGCGGTGCTTGAATCTGGCTTCGACAGCATCTCCTACGACCCCATCGATCCGAGCCTGTTCGCCTTCTCGCCGCCGGCCGGCGCCAAGGTCGACACCAAGAGCTACGACGCCGCCGAGCTGCAGAGGAAGCTCGAGGCGAAGACGGGCGCGGCGCAGGACAAGGGGGGCGCACAGGCCGACAAGGCCGGCTCCGAGGCCGAGCACAAGGCTCTGGCGCGCACCGCGCTGCTCACCATCCCCGATGCGCAGAAGCTCGTCGACTTCCAGCTGGCCTCGGCGCAGGGCTACGCGGCGCGGCCCTTCCAGTGGGGCTACGTGTTCCTCGACGGCCTGCCGGTGAACGCGGCCGGCAACCCGCTGTTCGACCTGGCCAAGATGGGCCTGGGACAGGCGGCCGGTGACGCCGCGGCTGCAGACGCGCCGCAGATGGGCCCCGTCTCGGTGCTGCTGTACGGCAAGGGGTTCGGCTCGATCGTGCTGGCGCAGACGAAGACGACGCCGGAGCTCGAGAAGCAGCTCAAGCAGCTGCCCGCCCTGGTCGGTGCGCAGACGCTGAACGGCGCACCGGTGCGCTCTCTGACCACGGCGCTCGGCGGCGTGTGCATCTGGCAGCAGGGCGGCACGACGCTCGTCGCCGCGGGCATGGTGCCGGCGGCGGACCTCCAGGCGTTCGTCCAGTCGGTGAAGTGACGGGACGCTGACGTGGCGCCCGACGCGGCCGGCGAGCACGTGCGGGACGAAGTGGAGGGGGCGCGGCCGGCGCAGCAGAGCTGCGAGAGCCGCGCCCCCGTCCTTGCCACGTACGCCCTCACCAAGCAGTTCGGCGCGCTTCGTGCCGTGGACGGCCTGGACATGGAGGTCTGCGCGGGCGACGTGTTCGGCTTTTTGGGGCCCAACGGGGCCGGCAAGACGACGGTCATCCGGCTCGCACTGGGCCTGATCCACCCGACGAGCGGCCACCTGGAGGTCTGCGGGCACCGCGTGCCCGGCCAGCTCCAGGGCGCGCTCAGGCACGTGGGCGGCTTCGTCGACGACCCCACCTTCTACCCGCTCATGAGCGCGCGCCGGAACCTGCGGCTCATGGGCAGCATGACCGGCCCGGTCAGCGAGGAGCGCATCACCGAGGTGCTGCAGATCGTCGCCCTCGAGGACCGCGGCGACGACCGCGTCGGCGGCTTCAGCCACGGCATGAAGCAGCGCCTCGGCATCGCCCAGGCGCTGCTGCACAGCCCGGAGCTCATCGTGCTCGACGAGCCGACCAGCGGCCTCGACCCGCGCGGCATGAAGGACGTGCGCGAGCTGATCCGCAATCTGGGGGCGACCGGCACCACCGTCTTTCTCAGCTCGCACCTGCTGCACGAGGTCGAGCAGGTGTGCACGCGCGCCGTGATCATCAACAAGGGCCGCGTCGTGGTGCAGGGCCCGGTCAGTGAGCTGCGCCCGCAGAACGATGCCGTCAAGGTGCTCACCGGCGATCAGGGCCGCGCCGCCGAGGTGCTGCGCGCCCAGTTCGGGGCCGGAGAGGTCGCGGAGGATGACGGCTACCTCGTCGTGAAGGCCGACCAGGAGGCCGTGCCCGAGATGGTCCGGCGCCTCGTCGCCGATGGCGTGGGCGTGCGCGCCGTGGTGCCGGCCACCGAGCAGGGCCTCGAGGACTTCTTCCTCGAGCTCACGGGGACCGACGGCGACGCGCCGGCGCCGAAAAAGCGGCGCGCCGGTCTCGCTCGTCTGCTGCCCGGAGGCAGGCGATGAGCCCCGCCGTCCGCGCCTGCCCGCCGGCCAAGCCCGGCGACCCGAACGGCCCGCCCGGCGCGCACGCCCACGGCAGCACCGCCGCCCCGGTCGGCGGCCACGCCTGGGGCGCCCTGCGTCGCGAGTGGATCAAGCTCCTCTTCCAGCGCCGCAGCTACCTCATCTGGGGCGGCGCCTTCGCCATCCCGTTCCTGATCTCGCTGGCGCTGTACCTGGCCGGCAACAGCAATCCGCACGGCGAGGGCGAGGGCGGGCCGCTCTTCATCCAGCAGATCACCGGCAACGGCATGTTCGTGGCGGTCGCGGCGCTCTCGGCCCTGCTTCCCTTCCTGCTGCCCATGGCCGCCGCCATGGTGGCCGGCTACATGGTCGCCGGCGAGGCTGAGCTCGGCACGCTGCGCATCGTGCTGCTGCGCCCGGTGCGTCGCGGGAGCTTCCTGCTCGCCAAGTGGACCATGGCGATGGTCTACCTGGCCGTCGGTTTCGGCCTCATGATCGCCGGCGGCCTGCTGTTCGGCGGCCTGTTCTTCGGCCTGCACCCCATGATCACGCTGTCCGGCACCACCGCCGGCGTGTGGCACAGCCTCGGCCTGATCCTGCTCGCCTGCGGCTACGGCCTCGCCGCGATGTCGTGCATCGTCTCCCTGGCGCTGCTGTTCAGCACGCTGACCGACTCCAGCCTGACGGCGCTCATCGGCACCATCGTCGTGTACATCGTCATCACCGTGCTCATCCAGTTCAGCTACTTCGACTGGCTGGCGCCGTGGGTCTTCCCGCACTACCTGCTGGAGTACGCCAACTTCTTCCGCGACCCGATCTACTGGAAGCCGGTCCTGAAGGGCCTCGGCGTGTTCGCTGCGTGGAGCTTCGGGCTCACGCTGGTCGCGTATCTCGTGTTCCGCCGCAAGGATGTGCTGAGCTAGGCACATGATCCTTGGCCGCGGCCTGCCCGTGACGTAGATTCAGGTCGTGACCGCCGCTACCGACGCATACGCCGCAGGCATCATCGCCTTCCTGCCCGACGCGACCGTCGTCGTCGACACGTCGGGCACGGTCATCGCCTGGAACCGCGCCATGGAGGAGATGACCGGCGTGCCCGCCGCCGACATGGTCGGGCGCGGCGACCACGAGTACGCGCTGCCGTTCTACGGCGAGCGGCGCCCCATACTCGTCGACCTCGTCTTCCTCCCGCCCGAGGAGCTCGCCGGCAAGTACGATCACATCCAGCGCAGCGGCGACACCCTGGTCGTCGACATCTTCATCCCGACCTTCAGGGGCGGCACCTACCTGTGGGCCAAGGCGAGCCCGCTGTACGGGCCCGACGGCGAGATCACCGGCGCCATCGAGACGGTGCGCGACATCACCGACCGCAAGCTCGCGGAGCAGGAGGCCGAGCGCAGCCGCCGCGAGCTGGCCGAGATCGTCGACTTCCTCCCCGACGCGGCCTTCGTCATCGACACGCACAGCGTCGTCCTCAGCTGGAACAAGGCGATGGAGGCGATGACAGGGGTGCCCGCCGCCGAGATGCTGGGCCGCGGCGACTACGAGTATGCGCTGCCGTTCTACGGACGGCGGCAGCCGATGCTGGCCAACCTCGTCTTCATGGACTCCGACGAGGTCGACCGCCGCTACGACACCGTCGAGCGCGTCGGGGAGACGCTCGTCGTGGACATCCACATCCCCGACTTCCAGGGCCGTGGCGCCTACTTCTGGGCCAAGGCGAGCCCGCTGTACGGTCCAGACGGCGCGCTCGCCGGCGCCATCGAGACGATCCGCGACATCAGCGAGCGCAAGGAGATGGAGCAGCGCGTCGCGCGCTCCAACGCCGAGCTCGAGATCGCCGCGCAGATCCAGCAGAGCTTCCTGCCCGAGGTCCTGCCGCAGGTCACGGGTTTCGACGTCGCCGCGCGCAACGTGATGGCGAAGGAGGTGGGCGGCGACTTCTTCGACGTCATCCCCTTCGAGGTCATCGCCCTGGAGCAGGGCTTGATGGGGGTGCTTATCGCCGACGTCTCCGGCAAAGGCGTGCCGGCGGCGCTGTTCATGGCGCTGTCGCGGATCGTGGTGCGCGTGAACGCCCTCTGGCACCGCGACGTGGCGAAGACCATCGAGGCCTCCAACAACATCATCAGCGAGGATTCCAAGGCGGGCATGTTCGTCACCCTGTTCTACGGGCTGCTGTCCGAGCGGTACCGCACGCTGACCTACGTGAACGCGGGGCACAACCCGCCGCTGGTGTACCGCGCGGCGGACGGCTCGATGGAGACGCTGCGCCCCACCGGCATCATCCTCGGCGCGCGCATGGACCGCACGTACCGCGCCGAGAAGATCCCCATCGGGCCCGACGACGTGGTCGTGCTGTACACCGACGGCGTGACGGAGGCGGTGGACCACGACTTCCAGCTGTTCGGCGAGGCGCGCCTGGAGGCGGTGGTGCGCACTCACGCGCACAAGCCGGCTGCGGCCATCATGGAGGCCGTCCTCGCCGCCGTGGAGGAGTTCGCCACCGGCGAGCCGCAGTTCGACGACATGACCGTCATGGTGATCAAGGGCGTGTGACGGCGCCGACTCGCCGGCGCCCGCACGTTCGAGCGCCCCGAGGCCCGGACGCTCCGCTGCCGCGACGCGCGCTCGCGCCCGCCCACGGCCGCGCTTACGTTTCGTGTGACGGGGCCCTCAGCGTTGGTTGTATTCTGCAACGAACGCTGAGGGCCCGAACAGGGTGACGGAGGCGCCGCGACGTTGACGTTGCAGATCGTGAACGTCTGCGCCGGCGCTCCCGGGCGACGACGCCGACTGAGACGGCCGCGACCGATGCGCTGGAGGTGAAGAGGGTGAGAGCGATGCAGCTGGCGGCGCCGGCGCCGGTGGAGCAGGCGCCGCTCAGACTGGTCGACCTGCCGGTGCCCAAGCCGGGGCCGGGCCAGGTGCTGCTGCGGGTGCTGGCCTGCGGCGTGTGCCGCACCGACCTGCACATCCTGGAGGGCGAGCTGCCGCCGCACCGCTCGCCCGTCGTGCCTGGTCACCAGATCGTCGGTCAGGTGGCCGCGCTCGGCCCCGGGGCGGACCGCATCCACCCCGGGGGCGACGAGACGGCGCCGCCGCTCGTGGTCGGCGACCGCATCGGTGTGCCGTGGCTGCACCGCACCGACGAGAGCTGCCGCTTCTGCGTGCACGGCCGCGAGAACCTGTGCGAGGACGCGCACTTCACCGGCTGGGACGTGGACGGCGGCTTCGCCGAGTACACGGTGGCGCCGGCCGGCTTCGTGTACCGCCTCCCGGCCGGCATGACGGCGATGGCGGCAGCTCCCCTGTTGTGCGCCGGCGTCATCGGCTACCGCTGCCTGCGGCTCGTCGGCATCGTCGGCGAGAGCGCCGGCCTGGCCGGCGGGGTGGGACATTCGGCGGCGGAGGAGCTCACGGCCGTCAAAGAGCGCGAGCGCTGGCCCGACTGGCCGCCGCCGCGGCCCGGCTCCGAGCGGCTCGGCCGCCTCGCCGTCTACGGCTTCGGCTCGGCCGCCTCGCTGTGCACGCAGATCGCCCGCTGGCGCGGCTGGGATGTGTACGGTATCGCCCGCGACGCCGAGCACCGCAGCCTCGCCCTGGAGCTCGGCTGTGTGTGGGCCGGCGAGGCGGGCGACGACCCCGGCGTGCTGTACGACGCGGCCATCGTCTTCGCTCCGGCCGGCGAGCTCGCCGTCGACGCCCTGCGCCGCCTCGACAAGGGCGGCATCGTCGCCCTGGGCGGTATCTACAGCTCGCCCATCCCGCCCATCGAGTACCCGTGGATCTATCACGAGCGCGTGGTGCGTAGCGTCGCCAACTCCACGCGCCAGGACGCCCGCGAGCTGCTGCGCGACGCGGCCCTCGTGCCCGTCGTGAGCCGCGTCCAGGAGTACCCGCTGGAGCGCGCCAACGAGGCCCTGCTCGACCTCAAGCAGGACCGCGTCCGCGGCTCTGCGGTGCTGCGCGTGGCCAAGGACGCATAGCCCCGGCGCCGGCCGGGCAGAACCCTCGGGCAACTCGGAGTCAGGAGGGGGCGATGGCCGACATCGTCATGTACAAGACCCAGGTGTGCCCGTACTGCATGATGGCCGGCGGGCTGCTGAAGAAGAAGGGCCAGACCTGGACCGAGATCGACGTCACCCACGACGCCGACCTGCGGCGCGAGATGGAGGAGCGCTCCGGGCGCCGCACCGTGCCCGAGATCTTCATCGACGACGTGTGCGTGGGCGGGTACGACGACCTCGCCCGGCTCAACGTCAGCGGCGAGCTGGACAGGCTGCTCGGGCTCGCGTAGCGAGCGCTGGGCTGCGCGATCTACAGCGCCAGGCGGGCTCGCCGGCATCGCTCTTCAGCAGGCGGTGCGAGGACCCGTCCGCATGCCGCGCAGCCCCCCCACGGTCTCGGCTCGCACCATCTCGGGCAGAACAGGATGACGATTCTGCGTCCGGAGGGGGCGATCATGAGTCACGGGGCCGGGGCATCACCGTTGTGGCGGCGTGCGGCGCTGAGCTGCGCCGTGGCGGCCGCGTTCCTCTGTCTG
>Ga0172371_10000860_pt1 | contig 48012 bp, 39 predicted proteins | sample Lak12m_FD_114543 | JGI IMG/M metagenome (GOLD analysis project Ga0172371, IMG submission 114543) | Freshwater microbial communities from Kabuno Bay, South-Kivu, Congo - kab_022012_12m | ecosystem: Environmental > Aquatic > Freshwater > Lake | place: Democratic Republic of the Congo: South-Kivu... | reverse complement strand
TTACCCGGGAACACGTTCTGATCCTTGGCAAGACGGAACTGCTGGCCTTTGTCTGCCTCATCTTCTGGGATTTGGATCGCTTCTGGGGGTGGCTGGTCTTCGATATGCAGGGGGTCTTTCTCTTCTGGTGAGGAAAGTAGGAGGCCAATCACCCTGAGCCATAAAGAAAGTTGATATTCCTTGGGGAAAGAGATACATTATAACGCAAGACGACAGGGAAACGGTTATGAAAAGGATGCGCGTTTATATCGACACATCTGTCTTCGGCGGTTGCTTCGACGAAGAATTCAAAAAACCCTCAAAGGCGTTGTTCCGGGCAATCAAGGCCAACAAGGCCACGCCGCTGATATCGGATATCTTGATTGCCGAATTGGCCAGGGCGCCGCAAGAAGTTCAAAAGCTGCTGTCGGCGGTTTTGAGATGGGGAAATGCGGAAGAGCTGGAGATGACGGAAGAAGCATTGACCCTGCAACAAGCGTATATGAGTGCAGGCCTTGTCTCGCCCAAGTACGCCGATGATGCCTTGCACGTGGCCCATGCCACCATTGCCCGCGCCGATGTTATTGTATCCTGGAACTTCAAGCATCTGGTGAATCCCGGACAGATCAGGGCCTTCAACGGCATCAACTTGGCAAACGGTTACGGGATGGTGGTCATTCTTTCCCCGGAGACGGTGGTGATGATGGAGGAGAAACAAAATGAAAAAGGTTAAAAAAGGATTGGATTGCGTGGCCATGAAGCATTCGATCCAGGAACAGTTATCGAAAGAGATGAAGGGTATGTCCGCGAAGGAACGCTTGCGGTATATCAAGCAGCAAGTGCAGCAGAGCCCCTTTGCGGGTGAGATCCGGCGTAGCGAGACCGTAGTTCGGAAGGCGGGCAATTATTAAAATTGCCCCATAGTTTTTTCTTGCCCTCTGCCCGATCCGATTCACAGAAATGTCTTGTTCTTTCCTGCCGCCTTGACCGTCCTGCCAAGAAACCGCCGAAAAAACGAATAGATCCGCGAAACGCATTCGTTTTGACAGCGTTTTGGACAACCTGAAATTCACCTTCCCCTTGCGTAACCATTTAACAACAAAAATGAATCAACCGAGATAGCCGCCCGCGAAAATATTTTTGACGGCCGCAAAAAAACCGCAACTTTGCCGCAACTTTTTTTCCGCTTTGTGTCATCCCTCATCCAAACGTGGATTTGTCGGTGGACCCTGGTGGGCGCCGCCGGCGTCCCGATGATGTTTCTGTGTTGCCATGGCGAGGGGTGGATGATGGCCCGATCCCGGATCCTCAAGCCCGAGTTTTGGAGCGACGAGAAACTGGCCCAGGTCTCGCGGGAGGTGCGTCTGACCTTCGCGGGGCTCTGGACCTGCTCCGACGACTACGGCGTCACCAAGGGGCATCCGGCCTGGCTGAAAGCTCAGATCTTCCCCTACGACACGGACCTCACCCTGACCCAGTTTCAGCAATGGCTGGCCGACCTGGAGCGGATTGGCGTCATCGATCCCTTCATGGCCGACGGCGAATCCTTCTTTTTCATCCGAAACTTTGCCGATCACCAGAAAGTGGACCGGCCGAGCAAGATGCGCAATCCGCCTTGCCCTCGCGACATCCTCGCGAACCCCTCGCGAGTGTCTCGCGAGCCACTCGCCGCAGACTCGCGAGAGTGCAGCGATGAAACAGAAACTGAAACCGAAACAGAAACAGAAATACAAACTACTACTGCGGCAGCCGATGACGATCGACCGCCGCTGGAGGAGCGGGTGCAGGAGGATGAGGCCGATCTTCCCACTTCCGCTGCTGGTCGCCGCCAGCCTAAACCTGCGGCGCGGGTATCGAGTCCCGCGGAAGAGGAAATTCGGGAGGAGACGGCCGATCCTCTCACCCCCGAAACTGGTCGCCGCCAGTCTAAACCCACGGCACGGGTAACCAGTCCCGCACGGAAGGGCATTTTTTTCGATTACGGTGCGGGCCGTTTCGATCATGTGCCGCAGGAATTGGTCGAACAGTGGCAACAGGCCTATCCCGCGGTCGATGTGCTCTCAGAACTGCGCCGCATGGAGGCCTGGGCGTCGGCAAACCCGGTGAACCGGAAGTCGAACTGGCAGCGGTTCATCGTCAACTGGCTGACCCGGGCCCAGGACCGGGCCGGTCGCGGCGGGCCTCGAAGTAGCCCACCCGCAGCGGAAGGGGAACTGGAACGATGGTTGAAAAAGTCTTCCACGACTTCGTGAAGGGGCTGTGTTTCTACTACGAGCGCCGGGATCCACGGGAAGAAACGCTCGATCTATGGTTCCAAGGGGTAAAGCATATCCCCGACGAGCCCATGGATTGGATCAGCGAACAGATCCGGAGCCGCCATGAGATGTGCCCAAAGAATCTGCCCCTGGTGATGCGGGAGCTCTGGCAACAGTGGCTGGAGGATCATCCCCAGCGTCGGGCGCACAGGATGGTCGAGGAGGAATGCCCCGATTGCGACGGCGACGGCCTGATCAGCCTCTACCGGAAGCGTATCCGGTACCTCTTCCGCTGCGGACGGTGCAAGCGGTCGAACCTGAACGGCGTGCCCATGCGACTGCTGATCGATCTGGAGGCCAGAGACTATTCACTGACCAAGCCGGGACGAGAAGGGAGGCAGGCCCATGGCTAAGAACATCCACACCGCCGCCAGCCGTGATCCAGTGCAGAGTCAGTCTCTTCAGCACCCCTCCTGCACGCTTTTCGAGTCCTGCCTCGCGCCGCTCTGCCCCTTGGACCCGAGCAGTCTGAAAGGCATTTGGTACCCCGACGAAGAGATCTGTCGCTCCCGTTCCCAGGGTGGCCGTCCCTGGATACGGTCACAGCGACGGATTGCCAAGGTCGCCGGCCACGGCGCCGGGTACTTCACCCTCGAGATGCTCGACCGCCTGGTCGTGATCCGTAAGGGGATCACCGGACTCGATCCGGATCTTGTCGAGGAGGCGCAGTTACGGGCCTGGTTCCAGAAACGGCCGGAAAGGGGGGAGCGTTGTGCAGACGACCATGCTGCCCGGTCCCTCCACCTGAGAAAGTTCAGCTTCCGGAAAAAAAGCGGCCGGAAGGGGGCCGGGGCTGTTTTGAAAAAGGGTCGAGACGGCGCGTCTTAATCCGGCGAGGGTGTCGAGACGGCGTCTCTTACGAGTCAAAACTTTTTGCGAGGGGTAACCCCCATAGGTAGACCGGCAACAGAGACGCATCGCCATTTCGTTCGCGCTCTCCATCGCCCTTGTGGCCTGCGGTCTTGTTGTCGGTGAATCCTCCCGGATAGGTGAAGGTGGGGCAAGCGATGTACGAAAAGGGATCCCTGGCGACCAGTCTCATCGCCCGGCGCTACTTCCGCGTCGAGGAAGTGGCCCGCTACTTTGCCGTTTCCGACCGGACCGTCTACCGTCTCATCGACATGGGCGATCTCCAGGCGATCCGGCTGCGGGGCTGCACGCGGGTTCCAGTGGAGGAGATCCACAAGCTGGAGGAGCGCCTGCGCGACGTTTTGTAGGGCGCTTTTCGATCCCCGTTCAGTGTGGGCCAATGGCGCCGAATGGCGCTTTACGCGGGTTGCTGCGAGTCTGTCGCGGTGACGCTGTAGCTGTTCAGAAGTCATCAACAAAATGCACGTGGTCCGTTCCGGATGCGACGGTGATTTATGTTGAATCTTTCTGAAAATATGCCTATACGCTATCCATGGGGAGGGCGTATTTGTATGAAAGGTTCAATCCATTTCCGTAAGGATCGAGGGTACTACTACGTATCATGGATGCACAAGGGCAAGCCCTACAAGATCTACAAGTATAACGGCGAATACATCTACCATATAAAGATCGCCGAAAAGTTGCTATCGTGCATGCAGGGCGACAAGGAGAGCGGGTTCTTCCGGATCGAAAAGTACACCCGGGAAGTTCCCACGGACGTGGTTCCCTACCTGCGAACATGGATCAAGTTGCAGGAGGCGCACCTTTCCCCTGCCACGTACAGGGATTACCTGAATTCCACCAATAACCACCTGATCCCCTGGTTCAAGAAGCATCCCCTCAATCTTCACGAGATCCGCTACGATACCCTTTGCCAACTGCTGGACGACATCAAACGGGAAGGCAAAGGGAAGCTGAACGTGATGTACTGTCTTCGTCGGTGTCTCGACTACGCCTGGAAATCAGGTCGTATACTCGCCTTGCCGCCCTTTCCGGAAAAACGTCTCTATGGGATAGAGCCCAAGCCGATCCAGTGGGTTTCCGAGGAACGCCAGGTCAAGATCATCCAAGCCATTCCGGAAGAGCATCAGCCGATCTTCTGGTGGCTCAAGTACCATCTCCGCAGACCTTCTGAAGCCATGGCCTTGTATAAGGAGGATTACGACGAGGCGACGGACAGCTTCATCATCCGCCGGGCCTTCTCAAGTAAGAAACTGGTGGAACACACGAAGACCCACAAGATCCACTTCATCCCCTGCCATAGCGAGTTCAAACCGATCATGGAGAGGATGCCCAAGACGTTCGGCCCGTACTTCTTCACGAATCCAACGGGCCGGTTGAAGGGCCAGCATTACCAGCATGATTATCTTGTGGATCTATGGCACAAGGCCTGCGGGGCCGTCGGCGAGGCGATCGACATGTACGCCGGGCTGAAGCATTCCTCCTGCAGCCAGTACGTCAACGAGAAGGGTCTGAGCATCGACGAGCTGCAAATGTTGACGGATCATGCGCGACGCGATTCCGTCATGCAATACGCCTCCGTCCAACTCGAAGCCAAACGCCGCATCCTGGAGAGGAAAGTCATCCCCCTGGGGGAAATCCGGGGGAAAGAATCCGGCAAGTAAAACCTAATAAAATCAATAAAAATTGGCGGAAGTGCATGGGAATCGAACCCACCTGGGAGGGTACTAGCCCCCCACTCCGGATTTGAAGTCCGGGAGGCCCACCAGTGACCTTGGCACTTCCGGGATCTGTATAGCACGGCCGGAGCCGTAAAGAAAGGACTGTTAAAACCCCGGCCCCGGCGTCCTCTCCAGAGAGTCGTCCAGGAGCTGGACCGAGACCAGGGAACCTTTCCGGGCTTCGGCCGCCTCCTCGGGGAGGATGATCAGGCCGTTGGCCCGGACCATGGACTTCAGGATGCCCGAGCCCTGCTCGCCTGTGGTGACGACGGTGTATCCCTCTTCGTCCCTGCGGATCCGCGCCCGGATGAAATGGCGGATCCCCTTTTTCTTTTTGATGTCCTCGCCCAGCCTTGCCCGGATGACCCTCCGGAACAGGTTTTTATGGCCCTGCATCTTGAGGATCGCAGGGCGGAGGAACTGCTCGAAGGAGACCATGGAGGAGACGGGATTGCCCGGCAGGCCGACGATGGGGACATTCCCCAGCGATCCGAAGGCGAGCGGCCGGCCCGGCTTCATGGCCACCTGCCAGAACTGCATCCGGTTTCCCACCTCTTTCATGATGTCCTTGACCAGGTCGTAGTCGCCGACAGAGACCCCGCCTGAGGAGATGATGAGATCGGCCCGCATGGCGGCCCTGAATTTGGCCAAAAGATCCTCCCGGCGGTCCCTGGCGATCCCGATCTGGAGGGGGATCCCGCCCGATTCCTTCACCAGGGCGGTCAGGGAATAGCTGTTGCTGCTGACGATCTTCCAGGGCGACGGGGGCTCGTCGATATCCACGAGCTCGTCCCCTGTCGCCACGATAGCGACCAGCGGTCGCTGGTGAACAAAGACAAAGGAGCGGCCGAGCGATGCGAGCATTCCCACCTCGGCGGGCCGTACGATCTCGCCCGAGGAGATGACCTTTTCCCCCTCCCGCACGTCCTCTCCCTCGCGCCGGATGTCCTGGCCCTCCTGGGCCTCGACAAAAAGGGCGACCCGGGCCCCTTCCTTACGTGTATCCTCCATCCGGATGACGGCGTCGGCGCCTTCCGGCAGGGGGGCGCCGGTCATGATCCGCGCCGCCTGCCCCGGTCCGATCCGCTTTTCCGGGACGGCCCCGGCCGGGAGATCCTCGATCACGTCCAGAATGACCGGTTTTTCCTGCGACGCCCCGCGGGTATCGGCCGCGCGCAGGGCATAGCCGTCCATCGCCGAGTTGTCCTTCGGCGGGATGGAGCGCCCGGCATAGACATCCTCGCCGATCACCCTTCCGAGGGCGTCGAGGATATTCACCTTCTCCAGCCCCAGCGGAGAGATCGCCTCCAGTATCCCTTTCAGTGCTTCGTCGACGCTGATCATGGGTGCACTTGTTCTCCTTTGATGAGACGTGACGCTATCTTATGCGTCCCTGCCTGTCAATAGCGAAGCAAAGGATACCAGAAAAGGGTGCAAAGGAAAACAGGCAGTTGGGGGCCGCATCGGATGGGCGCAGGCCCGATCGGACGGCACTGGCGCGCCGCTTTTATCGCTTGAATAAATAAGAACGATATTATAATCGTTAAAATTCGCCCCGATCAGATGGCGACGGCCCTCGGGCCGACCGGACCGGGAGCGAGACCTGCAAGCCCCGCGCCCCGGACGGGGCTTCGGATTCTGAGGTTTGAGTGAGAAAAATCGTTGAAATCGTGAAGAGGCCTTCTGATCCCGCTGTCCGGGAGATCCTGGAGCGGCTTGACCGGGGGGAGGACCGGATCACGGTCGGCGGCCTGGAAGGAGCGGCCCGCGCCTTTGTCGTCGCGCTCCTTTTCCGGCAGCTCGGGCGGTCGCTTGTCGTGGTCTGCCCCACGGAAAAGGAGGCGGAGGCCTGCTGCCGCGACCTTTCCTTTTTCCTTGGCGACGGACAGGCATTCCTGATGCCCCCGTGGGACCTGCTGACCACCGACATGTTCGCCTTCCAGCGGGAGACGGAGCTCAGCCGCCTGGAGGCCCTCCACAGGCTCATGTTCGGCGAGCCCGCCGTCGTGGCGGTCCCGGCCCGCGCCCTTATGCAGAAGCTCATCCCGCTGGATGTTCTCAAGGGCTACGCGGAGTGGATCTCCATCGGCGATACCCGCGAGCGGGATGAGTTGACCCGGAAGCTCGCGGAAGGGGGCTACGTCCGGGTCACGCTCGTGGAGGGAAAAGGGGAGTTCAGCGTCCGGGGGAACGTCATCGATCTCTTCCCTCCCATGGCCCCACACCCCCTGCGTCTGGAGTTTTTCGGCGACGAGCTGGAGTCGATCCGCGTGTTCGACGAGGCCTCCCAGCGCTCGACCCAGGAGCTGGCCGAGTTCATGCTCTTTCCGGCCCGGGAGGTGATCCTCACCCCGGAGCGGCGGGAGCGGGCCGTACGCAACATCCGCCGCCGGTCCAACGACCTGGGGCTTCCCCGGGGGACCAAGGCGAAGCTGGCGGAGCTCATGGCCACGGGCCTGGGCGCCTCGGTGAACCCCCTTTTCTATCCCCTTTTCTATGATCCGGCAGGGGAGGACGATCCAGAGGCGCGGGGGATGGACGCCCTGTTTGACTATTTCCCCGGCGCGCTCCTGGTTCTCAACGACCCGCTCGCTATCGCCCAGGCGCAGGAGGGGATCGAGGGCGACATCGACCGTTTCCTGCTCAAGGCCGGGGCCGAAGAGAGGTTTTACCTGAACAAGGAGTCGGCCTATCTCACCGCGGCCGGGGTCTCCCAGAGGACCGAGGCGATGCGGCAGATCCGCATCGCGGGCCTTGCCCTGGGTCCCGAGGCGGAGGACCGCGCCGTGGTGCGGTTCGACCTGGAGCGGGATATCGCCGTCGCCGATGCCGGAGGGCAGACGTCCGAAGAGGACGGGCTCCTGGGGCCGCTGGCGGAGAAGATCCGGGCATGGATCGATCGGAAAGACCGGGTGATGTTCGTCTGCGGGGGCGAGGAAGGCAGGCAGCGGATGGGCCATCTCCTTTCCCGGTACGGCCTTTCCGCGCAGAAGCCCTCCGGCGCCTTTCTGGACGGGATAGACCCCGATCCCGCCGGCGCGGGTCTCTTTCTCTGGGAGGGCAGGATCAGCGGGGGGTTCCATCTGCCGGGCATGAAGCTCGTCCTGCTGTCGGAGGAGGAGATCTTCGGGAAAAAGGTCCTCCGGCGCAGGGTCCGGCGGGCGCGCGAGGGGTATTTCCTCAAGTCGTTCGGGGAGCTCGCGGAGGGGGCCTTCGTCGTCCATACCGATCACGGGATCGGGCGCTATCAGGGGCTCCAGAAGCTCACCGCGGGCGGCGTCGTCAACGATTTTCTCCTGATCGGGTATCAGGATCAGGATCGTCTCTATCTCCCTGTGGACCGCATCGACCAGATCCAGCGCTACATCGGGCCGGACGGCTTTGTCCCCAAGGTCGACAAGCTCGGCGGGACCTCCTGGGAGACGGTCAAAGAAAGGGTGAAAAAATCGGTCCGGGAGATGGCCGAAGAGCTGGTCTCCATCTACGCGGCCCGCGAGGTGATGGGCCGGGAGGCCTTCTCCGCCCCGGACCGGATCTATGAGGAGTTCTGCGCCTCCTTCGAATTCGAGGAGACGCCGGATCAGGCCAGGGCGATCGAGGACATCCATGCCGACATGAGCGGCGGCAAGCCCATGGACCGCCTGATCTGCGGGGATGCGGGGTTCGGCAAGACCGAGGTGGCGATGCGGGCCTCGCTGCGCGCCACCCTGGACGGCAAGCAGGTGGCGGTCCTGGTCCCCACGACGATCCTGGCCGAGCAGCACCATCAGACCTTTTCCCGCAGGCTCAAACCCTATCCCATCCGGGTCGAGGTCCTCAACCGCTTCCGGACCAAGACCGAGCAGCAGGCAATTCTCGACGGCCTCGAGCGCGGGACCGTGGACATCGTGATCGGCACCCACCGCCTCCTCCAGAAGGATGTCCGGTTTCGCAACCTGGGGCTGGTCATCATCGACGAAGAGCAGCGCTTCGGGGTCACCCACAAGGAGAAGCTCAAAAAGCTCAGGACCCTGGTCGATGTCCTCACCCTGACCGCGACGCCGATCCCCCGGACGCTGCACCTGTCGCTCGTGGGGCTGCGGGATTTGTCGATCATCAATACCGCGCCGGAGGACCGCCTGCCGGTGAAGACCCATGTCCTGGAGTTCGACGAAGGGGTGATCGCCGCTGCGATCCGGCAGGAGCTTGCCAGAGGCGGCCAGGCCTTCTTCCTTCACGACCGGGTCCGGTCGATCTTCACCATGGCCCGGCTCGTCCAGAAGCTCGTCCCCGAGGCGCAGGTGGGCGTGGTCCACGGCCAGATGACGCCCAAGGAGATCGAGACCGCGATGACGCGGTTCATCCGGCGGGAGGACAACGTCCTGGTCAGCACGACGATCATCGGCTCCGGCCTTGACATCCCCACGGCCAATACGATCATCATCAACCGGGCCGACCGCTTCGGCCTGGCCCAGCTCTACCAGATCCGGGGGAGGGTGGGGCGGTCGAAGGAAGAGGCCTTCGCGTATCTGCTCGTCCCGAAGGGGGCGATGCTCTCCCGGGACGCCCAGAAACGGCTCCAGGTGATCATGGACTTCACCGAGCCGGGCTCGGGCTTCAGGATCGCCTCCAACGACCTGGAGATCCGGGGGGCGGGAAACCTCCTGGGCGCTTCGCAGTCGGGCCATGTCTCCGCCGTGGGCTACGAGCTCTACACGGAGCTGATGGACAGGGCGATCCGGGAGATCAAGGGAGAGGCCCCTCCGGAGGAGGAGGTGAAGCCCGAGATCCATCTGGGGATCCCGGCCTTCATCCCCGAGACCTATATGGCCGACGAGCACCGGCGTCTGGTGACGTACAAGAAGATCTCGCTTGCCGCGAGCGAGGAGGACCTGGCCGGGATACGGGCCGAGCTTCTGGACTGCTACGGCCTCGTCCCCCAGGAGGTGGAGAATCTCTTTTCCGTGATCGGGATCCGCAATCTCCTCAAAACCCTCAAGGGAAAGAAGATGGGGTATGACGGCAAGGCGATGACGGTCTTTCTGCAGGAGAAAAGCCCGGTCGATCCCCTGCGGATCGTCGATCTGTATAAGCGGAAGGTGCGGGGGGTGCAGCTTACGCCCGATCTGAAATTGACCATCCCCATGCCGGGCCTTGAGGGGGCCGAGATCCTGGGCCGGGCAGGGGAGCTTCTCCGGGAGCTTCGATCATGAAAAGTGCCATGGACGGAGGGAAGGGTTCGGAAAGAGGGGCAGGGCGCCTGGCAAAACGGGTGCGATGGGCGGGGGTCTGGATCGCCTGCGTGACGGTGCTGCTCTTTGCCGCCTGCCGGAGTCAGGCGCCCCCTGCGCCGGGACCGCCCGTCGCCACGGTGAACGGCGAGCCGATCCAGCAGGAGGAGTTCGTCGCCAAATTCACCGAGGAAGCGGCCCTTGCCAAAGGCGAGACGCCCCTGAAGGCGGAGCAGACGGCGTCGCTCAAGGAAGAAATCCTGAGCCATATGATCGAGGAGAAGCTGATGCTCCAGCGCGCCCGGGACCTTTCGCTCATTATCGGCTATGCCGAAATAGAGGCGCGGATGGAGGAGATCAAGAAGGATTACCACGATAAGGATTTCGACTCCCTGTTCGGCAACGGCGGCATCGACTATAAAGCCTGGCGGCAGGCGCTGCAGAAGCGGATGCTCCTCGAGAAGGTGATCGCCCAGGATGTGAATGCGAAGGTACAGGTGACGGACGAGGAGGCGGAGCTCTATTACAAGAACAATCGCAGGGCCTACCGGTCGGAGAGGCGGATCCGCGCCGCGCAGATCGTTGTTCGCGACAGGGACCTGATGGACGGCATCTTGAAACGGTTGAAGGCGGGGGAAGATTTTGCTAAGGTGGCGAGTGAAGCGTCCATCGGACCCGAGGCGAAAAGGGGCGGCGATCTGGGATTCTTCGAACGGGGGATCATGCCCGAGGCGATCGACCGCGTGGTTTTTAGCCTGTCGGTGGGAGAGATGAGCGGGGTGGTCAAGAGCCCGTATGGTTTTCATATTTTCAAGGTTCTGGACCTGCAGGAAAGGGGAGGCAGGACGTTTGCCGAGGCGAAGCACAGGGTGATCGCCGATCTGCGCAAACTCAAGGAGGCGGAGGGGTATGAACGCTGGCTCGAGCAGCTCAAGGCAAAGGCCGTCATCCGGATCAACAGGCCCCTTCCTGACGGCGCCCTGCCGGAGCAGGCGGAGAGGAAACCGGAAAAACCCGGATCGGGCACAGGGAAACAATAATAGGGGGGAGTTCGTGATGAAAATATGGAAGGCGGGTTTGGCGACAGCGGCGACGCTTTTCTTTTGCATATCGGCGCATGCCGGCGTGGCGGACAGGATTGTCGCCGTCGTCAACGACGAGGTGATAACCCAGTCCGAATGGAACAGCGCCTTTGAACTGTATCGGGCGAAAATCGCGGCGGCCTATACGGGTGCGGCGCGGGAAAAGGCATTGACCGAGGCCAGAACGGCCCTCCTGAACCGGATGATCGACAATCTGCTCATGGAGCAGCAGGCCCGCAAGGCCAAGATCGTCATCCGGGACGAAGAGGTGGAGGGCACGATCAACGATCTGCTCGAGAGGAGGAAGATCTCCCGGGAGGAATTGCTCAGGACCCTGGAGAGGGAAGGGACCACCCTGGAGGCCTATAAAAAAGGGGTCGTTGATCAACTGACGCGGATAAGGCTCGTTCAGCGGGAGATCAAATCCCAGGTGGCGGTGACCGATGAGGAGGTAGGGGAGTATTACCGCAAACACCTTGAGGATTACGAGGGAAAGGATACCGTCCGGATCAAACAGATCCTCCTGCAGCTTCCGAGAGGGAACGATCCGGCCGTGAAGGAGAAGCTCCGGGCGGAGGCCGAGGCGATTCACAAGCGGCTGCTGGCGGGCGAGCCTTTCGATCTCCTGTCAGCGAGATATTCCCAGGGACCGGCCGCTGCCGCGGGAGGCGATATCGGCTACATCGAGAAGGGGGTGATCCTCCACGAGGTGGAGGAGGTCGCCTTCAACCTGCCCCTCCATCAGATCAGCGGCGTGATCGAATCGTCCCTCGGATTTCACATCATCCAGGTCGTCGACCGCCGGGGGAAAGGGCTCAAGAGCATGGAGTCCGTCCGGGACGAGATCAGGGAGAAGATCGATCAGGAGAAGATGGAAAAAAAGTTCGGGGAATGGCTCGACGACCTTCGGACGAAGTCGCATATCGAGATCAAACTGTAACGGCTGCGTAGCCGATTTTTTGCGAGAGCGTTCACTGTAATGGACACCATTAAGATCAAGGGAGCCGCGCAGCACAACCTCAAGAACATCAATCTGGACATCCCGCGGGACAAGCTCGTGGTCATCACCGGGGTCAGCGGCTCCGGAAAATCCTCGCTCGCCTTCGATACGATCTACGCCGAAGGGCAGAGGCGCTACGTGGAGTCGCTTTCCACCTATGCCCGCCAGTTCATCGGACAGATGGACAAGCCCGACGTCGAGTCCATCGAGGGGCTCTCCCCGGCCATCGCCATCGAGCAGCGGGCGGCGGCGCACAATCCCCGCTCCACCGTGGGGACGGTGACGGAGATCTATGACTATCTGCGCCTCCTGTACGCCCGGGTCGGGATTCCCCACTGCCACAAGTGCGGCAGGGAGATCCGGTCCCAGACGATCGACCTGATGCTGGAGACGATCCTCTCCTATCCGCCCAACACGCGCCTGACGATCCTGTCGCCCATCGTCCGGGGAAAGAAAGGGGAGTTCCAGAAGGAGCTCCAGAGGCTTCTCAAGGAGGGCTATGTCCGCGTCCGCGTGGACGGCGAGCTCCGGGAGCTGGCCGAGGGGATCGCACTGGACAAGAACAAGCGCCACGACATCGACGTGGTCATCGACCGCCTGATCGTGAAAGAAGGGATCCGCAAGCGCCTCCGCGACTCCCTGGAGACGGCGGCTGGGCTTTCCGACGGCCTGGTCCGCGTCGCTCTCATCGGCGGGGAGGAGGTCCTTTTCAGCGAGCGCTATGCCTGTCCGGACTGCGGCGTCAGCATCACGGAGCTCGCCCCCCGGATGTTCTCCTTCAACAGCCCCTATGGGGCCTGCCCGGACTGCGGGGGGCTGGGCACCCGGATGTTCTTCGACGCGGAGCTGGTCGTCCCGGACACAAGCCTTTCCGTCCGGGAGGGGGCGATCATGCCCTGGTCGGGCCGCCACTCCCTGCACTACTTCCAGACGATCGACGCCCTGGCCGGCCATTACGGATTCGACATCAACACCCCGTTTCAGAAGCTCCCGGAGGCGATCCGGGACGTCCTTCTCCACGGCTCGGGGGAGGAGAAGATCCGCTTTTACGCGGACCGGGGCGGAAGGCGGTTCTTCCATACCCGGCCCTTCGAGGGGGTCCTCAACCAGCTCGACCGCCGCTACAAGGAGACGACCTCCCTCCATGTCCGGCTGGACCTCGGCCGCTACATCAACCTCCGGGAGTGCCCGACCTGCCTGGGCGCCCGCCTGAAGAAGGAGAGCCTCTCCGTCACCGTGGGCGGCAAGAGCATCTTCGAGCTCTGCAAACTTCCGATCCGCGAGTGCCTCGCGTTTCTCACCGCGATCCCCTTCACCCCGCAGGAGGTCCAGGTGACCGAGCGGGTGATGAAGGAGATCCGCCAGCGGCTTTGCTTCCTGCTGGACGTCGGCATGGACTACCTGAGCCTGGAGCGCTCCTCGGGGAGCCTCTCCGGCGGAGAGGGGCAGAGGATCCGGCTGGCCACCCAGATCGGCTCGGGGCTGGTGGGCGTGCTGTACGTCCTGGACGAGCCGACCGTCGGCCTCCACCAGCGGGACAACGTCCGGCTCATCGCGACCCTGAAAAGGCTGCGCGATATGGGCAACACGGTGCTGGTCGTCGAGCACGACCAGGACATGATGCTCCAGTCGGACCAGATCATCGACATCGGGCCCGGCGCAGGCGTGGACGGGGGCAGGGTCGTGTTCCAGGGAACCCCGGAGGAGGCCTGCCGAAGCGAAGTCTCGCTCACCGGCGCGTACCTCTCGGGCCGGAGGTCCATCGCCCTTCCGGAGAAGCGGCGCAGCCAGAACGGGCGGTTCATCGTCCTGGAGGGGGCGCACGAGCACAACCTCAAGGAGGTGGACATCCGGATCCCCGTGGGGCTCTTCACCGCGGTCACCGGCGTCTCCGGCTCCGGCAAGAGCACGATGGTCATCGAGACCCTCTACAAGGCCCTTGCCCGGCGGCTCAACCAGGAGAAGACCGGGGGCGGGAAGGTCCGCCGGATCGTGGATCTCGGGGGTATCGAACGGATCATCCTGATGAACCAGCAGCCCATCGGCCGCACCCCGCGCTCGAATCCCGTCACCTACACCGGGATCTTCTCCCCCATCCGTGACCTCTTCACGGGCCTGCCCGAGTCGCGGCTGCGAGGCTACAAGCCCGGCCGGTTCAGCTTCAACGTCAAAGGCGGGCGCTGCGAGGCGTGCGAGGGGAACGGCCTGATCAAGATCGAGATGCACTTCCTGCCGGACGTCTATGTCACCTGCGATATCTGCCACGGCCACCGGTTCAACCAGGACACGCTCGAGGTCCGCTACAAGGACAAGAACATCGCCGAGGTCCTGGACATGACCGTCCAGCAGGCCCTCGTCTTCTTCGAGAACATCCCGGCGATCCGCGGGAAGCTTCAGCTCCTGTTCGACGTGGGCCTGGGCTATATCCGCCTCGGCCAGTCGGCGACCACCCTGTCTGGCGGCGAGGCGCAGCGGATCAAGCTCTCCCGCGAGCTGGGGAAGCGGATGAACACGAGCACCCTGTACATCCTCGACGAGCCGACGATCGGCCTGCACTTCGCCGACATCCAGAAGCTCCTGGACGTCCTGATGCGCCTGGTGGACATGGGCAACACCGTCGTCGTCATCGAGCACAACCTGGACGTGATCAAGTGCGCGGACCACCTGATCGACCTCGGCCCGGAGGGGGGGCCGGGGGGCGGCCGGATCATCGCCTCGGGAACGCCTGAGCAGGTCGCCCGCGTGGAGATCTCCTATACGGGGCAATTCCTCAGGAAAGCGGGGATCAGGCCGTGAAGCGGGAAGGGACGTCCGAGCCGGCGGTCCGCGCCGCGGCCCCTGAGCTGCCGCCCCAGGCCGCGCTCCCGGATCAGATCGCGCTTCCCGCCCTCGACGAAACATGGCAGATCGTCTATCTGCCGGTGAAGACGCGGAGGATCGGGGTGATGGCGGCCCCGTCGAGGCGGCTGACCGTGTATGGGGCCATCGCCGATCCGGCCGTCTGCCGCAGGGCCCTGATCGCCTGGCTGAAGCTCCGGACCCAGGAGGAGCTCGTCCCGTGGCTCGGCCGCCTCGCCCGGCAGAACGGTTTTCAATTCAACGAGGTCCTCATCAAGGGGCAGAAGACACGCTGGGCAAGCTGCTCCCCGAAAGGGACGATCAGCCTCAGCTACAAGCTGCTGTTTTTGGAGCGGGAGAGCGTCCGCTGCATCCTGCTGCATGAGCTGTGTCACACGGTCCAGATGAACCATTCCCAGCGGTTCTGGTCCCTGCTTTCCCGCCTCGAGCCGGACTGCAGGGCGATCCACAAGCGGATGCGAGACGGCTGGAAGCAGGTCCCCCTCTGGGTGGAAGCCCGGGAGGAGGGGCCGTCCGTGAGAAAGCGCGTATGGAAAAGGAGGGGGACGCGATGATCGGCAAAAAAGAGATAATCGAAAAGGCGCATGAATGCGGTTTTGAGGACGTGGGCTTCACCACGGCGGAGCCCTTCCTGACGCAGCGGTCGCTCCTGGAGGAGCGGCGGGAGAAGTATGCGTGGGCCATCCGGGCGGGCATGGATCTGATCGCCGGGACCGATCCGCAAACGGTCCTTCCCGCGGCAAAGGCGATCATCGTCATCATCGAGCCCTATTTCCGCGAGGCCTTTCCCCCGTCCCTGGAGCGCCACTTCGGCCGCTGCTACCTCGACGACGACCGGATGACCGGAAACCGCCTGGGGAGGCGGATCAAGACCTTCCGATCCTTCCTTCGGGACAGCGGGATCGATTCCAAGGTCCCCTTCCACCTCCCCCACCGCCTGGCCGCGGCCCGAGCGGGCCTGGGGACCTTCGGCAACAACTGCCTCTTCTACTCCCGGAAGGCGGCCGCGGGCGGCTCGTGGGTCACCCCCCTGGCACTGGTTGTGGATCAGGAGTTCGCACCGGACGAGCCCACCCTCGAGGTCGGCTGCCCGGACTGGTGCAGGAACGCCTGCATCGCGGCCTGCCCGACAGGCGCGCTCCTGGGGCCGCGCCATCTCGATCCGCGCCGCTGCATCTCCTATCTCACCTATTTCAGCGCTGATATCACCCCGCCGGAGCTGCGGGCGCCGATGGGGCTTTCCGTGTACGGCTGCGACCGCTGCCAGAACGTCTGCCCCCGCAACGCCCCCTGGCTCAGCCGGGAGCTGCCGATGAACGCCAAGGCGGCCGGGATGGTCGAGGACTTCCGCCTGGAGAGGCTCCTGCACATGGACAAGGCCTTTTTTACCGAGCGGATCTGGCCGCACATGTTCTACATGTCCGATGCGGACCTCTGGCGGTGGAAGGCGAACGCGGCGCGGGCCATGGGGAACACGAGAAACGAAGCGTACGTTCCGGAGCTGGCGCGTGCCGTGAGGGAAAGCGAGGATGAGAGGGTCGCGGCGATGAGCGCCTGGGCCCTCGGCAGGATCGGCGGCACAGCCGGCCGGCAGGCCCTGGAGGCCCTTCTTCCCGCCAGCCGCCCGCCGGTGAGGGAGGAGATTCTGTCTGCTTTGGAGGCGGCCTCTACGCCTTCTCGATCTTGATCCTGGGCGCCCCGATGGCCTTCCGGAGCAGGGTCGCGTCGCCGGTGATCCTGCCGAGGATGCAGACGGCGCTGGCCGGGACGGGATCGGGGCCCGAGCTCATCGGCGTGGGGCCGAAGAAGATCGCCATCGCGTTCCCCGGAGGCCAGAAGCCGATGTCGCCGACCTTGACCTTCTGAGTCGCGGTTTCGTCGAGGCCCGACTGGACGGGGAACCCGAAATAGAACTCGTCGCCCCATTCGTTGGGCGCCGTCTCGTAAGGAAGTTTGGCCGCGACGGCCTTGGCCAGGGGCGTGTCGTCCAGCTCTGCGGTCACGCTGATCGAGCCTGCAGTGATCTTGATGGGTGTGGGCATCGTGTCACCTCTTTCTGGAGTTGTGCCGGCAGCGCCTGCTCCTACGACCGGCATCGAGCGAGAATCATAGTCCAGCCACGGAGAAATATCAACCTCAACTGTCGATCCGTTCCAACGAAGAGATTGCCGAGCCCGCTTTGCGGATATGCAAACGCTTACAGATCCGTGGTCAGATAGTCGAGCGTCATGGGGAGGTTCAGTTTCAGCTCCGGCACGAACTGGATGCCGATGCTCGCCTTTTTGAGCCGGCACTGAAACAGGTGCCCTCCCTGTCTTTTGTCGGCGGACAGGAAATGGAGGTGGTATCCCGGCATGCTGAGTGAGCTCAAAAACGTGGGTATATAGAAACCGACCAGGGTCCCCTCGATGTCCTGGAAATCGAATGCCGTCGGCCGCACTTCATCGATGGGTCGGTAGTTTTCCTGCCTGTGTATGGACCACATCTTGATGTGGCTGAAGAAGCCGTCGATCCGGATGGCGTAGAGCATGTTCTTCGAGGGGAGGAGGCGCTCGAGGAGATTCTTGAATCCCGAATCGTCCAGCTCCTGATCGATCTCCTCGACTGTCGTGGGATCGAAGAAGGTGACGCAGGCAAAAGGCATCCGGGCGTCATCGTCGACCAAATGGGCAATCCCGTCCGTTCCCAACCGATAGGCCCGGCCGTCCAGCATGACCATCTCTCCGTTGAGATCGTTGAAGGTGCCGAGTCCGAAGTCGCCGTGCCGCCTGACATTCGCTATGGAGGTGTCTTCTTCGTAGAGCCCCTTCATCAGCGCTGAAACAGGCGCGGACAGATACACGGGATTCATCCGATGCCCTTTGCTCTTCTTGCTCATGGTCGGGATGTCCTTTGTGGAGTGACCGGCGTGCTCAAAGGCCGGGCACGCCAACTTTTACTGGTCGGTTCCAGCGACCAGTGTTAAAATCTTAATCCAGCCGGAGGGAAATAGCAACCACTGTGGTCTTCGCGGCCAGGTTCGTGAAACTGCAAAGGGGATTGCCATGCGGGGGATTTGCTCGGCATCAGCAGCGGATCGGTGTGCGCATCCGTGGTGTTGATTTTATTGAGACGCGATCTTTGTGTTGCCCGGAGGGACCGATTGGTGTATTCAGACAAACGTCACCGGACGACCACCGGACCTGGCCCGGCGGTCGCCCGGTAGGAACGTCGAGGAGGAATGGAAGGGACATGACCGTGGGGGGAATCGCAGGCATCTCGCTTCTCTTTTTTCTGTTGGCCGCTCCTGCGTTGGCCCCTGCGGCTCAGCCGGAGCCGGTCGTCCGGATCACGGAGCGACTGTCGATCGATCTGTCTATCCAGCGTCTGGTCGCGAGCCACACTTCCTATGAATTCGGCAACCCCTTCCCTCCGAACCAGGCCCCGCTGAGTCGTCTGGAATTTCCGCTGGATTCGTGGTGGGCCGGCGCCGAACTGCGGGCAAACTTATCCCGCTTCTCGGTCGGGCTCGGGGCCTTCACCAACCTGTCGCGGGAGATTGATGGCCGGATGTACGATTCGGACTGGGACAGCGAAGAGGAACCCGACCGCAAGACCTTCTTCAGCGAATCGCTCTGCCGCCTCGAGCCGAGCTATATGCTCCGGGCAGATGTGGACCTGAAAACCTCCGACTTGCTGGGTACGCCAGAGTGGCTCGACCTGCGGCCGGTCGCGGGGGCCCGCAGGCAGAGGTTCAGCCTGGTGACTCACGACGGGACCCAGTGGGACTTGACGGGCCAAACGCCCCCGGTCTCACTTCCCGGGGACGGCATCGCCTTTGAGCAGGTGTACTCGCACTATTTTCTGGGCTTGCGGGCCGGTTTTGACCTGGGGAGGCCCGCGGGGCTGAAACGGCTTGCCGCGCTCCTCCAGGTGGACTGGGCCTATGTGGAGGGCCGCAACCGAGACCATCATGTCCTGCGCGAGGGTGAACGCTACACGTACGAAGACACGAGCGGCCATGCCTGGCACGGCTCGATCGCCCTCAAGGCGGGATTGACCGAGCATGTTTCCCTTGTTGCGGATGCGGACTTTCTGACGATCGAGACGAGGGGTACCCACCGGCTGGTGAATGTCCCGCTGGGCATCGACTTCTCCTTTTCAGACGGGGTCAAGGCCTGGTCGGTACAGAACCGTTATTCTCTGCGGTTGCGGTATTGCTTCTGATGAACCGGGGAACGCTGCTCTTCGTGTCCCTGTCTGTCAAAAGCGCTTCACGTCCTCGCGGACGGTTTTTGAATGAGCAGCTTGAAGTCAACCGAGAAAGTTTCTGAAAATGCGTTGGACGCCGCAGTTTTGAGGGCGACGATAGTTGTATTTCAGGAAGTCCGGGAAATCAGCATCCTGGGGATCTGCTGAATCAGCGATAAAAAGGAGGAGAAGAGAATGACGGCGATGTTCGAGGAAATCGATATCAACGGGATGAAGCCGGCGAATCGGTTTGTCCGGTCGGCGACGTGGGAAGGCCTGGCCGAAGACAACGGCGCTGTAACGCCGAAGCTGCTCGATTGCATGACCGCTCTTGCAGGAGGCGGGGTCGGGCTGATCATCACGAGCCATGCCTATGTCGAGAAGGCCGGGCAGGCAGGCCCCTGGCAGTTGGGCGTTTACAGCAACGACCTGATCCCGGGGCTCGCGGCGATGGTCCAGTCAGTTCACCGGAAGAACGGCAAAATTGTGCTGCAACTGGCCCATGCCGGCTGCTTCGCCAACGCCACCCTCGCAGGTGAAGCCCCACTTGCCGTTTCCCTGAACGAAGGGAGCGGAAATCCTCCCCGGACGGAGCTAACGAAAGAGACGATCGCCCGAATCGCCAACGCCTTTGGGGACGCTGCAGTCCGGGCAAAAAAGGCGGGCTTCGACGGCGTGCAGATTCACGCGGCGCATGGCTATCTCTTGAGCCAGTTTCTCTCGCCCGCCTTCAACCGCCGCACGGACGAATACGGCGGCCCGATTCAAAACCGCGCCAGGGCGCTGATGGAAACGCTCCGGGCGGTGCGGAAGGCCGTCGGGCCTGACTATCCCGTGCTGGTCAAGCTAAACAGCCGTGACGACATCGAAAACGGCCTCACACCGGAGGATGCGCTCATCGTGGGAAAGATGCTGGCTGAAAACGGGATCGATGCGATCGAGCTGAGCGGCGGCTGCCTGATCGGCAAGAGGCTGAGCCCAAGCCGGACAAAAATCGACTCCGAGGAGAAGGAGGCCTACTTCCGTCAGGAGGCAAAGGCGATGCGGGCGCAGACGGGCGTCCCGCTGATTCTCGTCGGCGGAAACCGCTCTTTCGAAATGGCCGGTCGTCTTCTCTCCGACGGCACGGCTGATATCCTTTCGATGAGCCGCCCCCTGATCCGGGAGCCTGGCCTCTTCAACCGCTGGAAAGCAGGCGACACTGCCCGGGCGGCCTGCATCTCCTGCAATCTCTGCTTCGGCCCGGCGCTCGAAGGCCATGGGATTTACTGCGTCGCGGAAAAGAACGAGCGCGACAAGCGATCCGCGCCATAAGGGACGGATCAACAAACGGCTACCGGAAGCGAAATTCCTTAAAAGGATGAGGATTCCGATATTCTTCAACCACACGAAAGCAAGTTCTTATCAAAGACTCCTATAAGCTTGCTCTATATCTCCCGGCAACATCGGAGCAATGTTTGGTCATTTCCCATAATTTTCAGAAGGACGATGAACAACGAGATCCGGAAATCGTCCCGTCGCTTTTCATATCCAGGCCGACACGATACCATCCGGTATTGCCGTTGCCGGGATGGTCTATATTAAATCCCAACAGGTCCTGCCTGCCATTTTTGTTGATATCGGCAACGGCAATACCGCCGCCATCGGTCATTCCCCCCCACCAACCCGGGATCTGGATATGGTCCGACCATGAAGCGGCAGCACCCGATACGTTCATATCCCAGCCGATGCGGTAGTAGCCGCCGTTGCCGTTGGTGGGATGGTCGATATTGAAAGCGATCAGATCGGGCTTACCGTTGCCGTTGATATCGGCTACAGCGATACCTCCGCCCTGGCTGCCGAGGCCCCACCAGCCGGGGATCTGGATATGGTCCGACCATGAAGCGGCAGCACCCGATACGTTCATATCCCAGCCGATACGGTAATAGCCGCCGTTGCCATTGGTGGGATGGTCGATATTGAAAGCGATCAGATCGGGCTTTCCATTGCCGTTGATATCGGCTACAGCGATACCTCCGCCCTGGCTGTCGAGGCCCCACCAGCCTGGAATCTGGAAAGGTCCCGACCATGAAGCAACGCCGCCATTATTATCAACATTCCAGCCGATGCGGTAGTAACCGGCATTGCCGTTGTCGGGATGGTCTATGTGAAATACAATAATGTCAGGCCGGCCGTTGGCGTCTATATCCCACGATGTGATGTCCCCGCCCTGATTTTCGCCTCCCCACCACGCCCCCGGCTGCGCCACCATCGGACCCAGCCACATGTCGCAATATCTCGTTATATTCATCTGTTTTACTGAACTCACATAGTCTGAAGTGTTGCCCCTGAATGACCATGAGGCCGCAGGGTAATTGTCGATGATGATGATGTTGGCCCTGGGAGCAAATAGTTTATCAGACCAATCGTAGGTATCGTTTCCAGCATCAGTTTCCGAGCCATAATCCAGAAGATTTCCGGAGCAATTTGTGCACCAGCCGAAATAATCGAAGGCTTTTTTCATGTAATTTTTAAAAGTCTTGATATCTGGTAGATTATCCCAGAGGGCTGTTGTCAGCGAATCTTTGATCACACCTTCGTTCGCGGTTCTTATGGTCTGCAGCACGTAGAAACCGCCTCCGGCCTGAAGGTTCGTGATGTTCGGATTGTTCCACGCGTCCGCGAACAACTTCGCGTCCAGGGCATCTAGAAAAGTGGTATTCGGCCAGTTCGAGATAATTCTGCTGTTGCTCCCGGTATTGTACCAGAGCTCAGGATGAGCCGCCACGATGCTCTGGTCTCCCGTCGAATCCTCATAGAAAGCAATGACCCTTTGCGAGGCAGATCTGTTCCAGAGGTTTTTGATGGTAAGGTCCATCGGTTGGGTGCAGCCCGAATCGGCGCACCGCGGAATGAGAAGGGTCTGACCGGAACTGTCGACAAGGGCGGCATTAATCTTTGAGATCAATTGACCATCCAGATCGGAATTCATTTTGTACGTATGATTTATATCCAATATGACAATTTCTCCGGTATGCGCGGGATCCTGGTAAAACCGCTTCACGTCGCCAAGAACGGTATCAATATCCGTGCTGACCATGGAATGGATGACCTGAAATTTGCTTCCATCGTACAGGACACGAAGGTCGATATATCGAATGCCGTCGGCGATCTGGCTATAGATGCTCCCGGGCTGTGACTTGCTCCAGTCTGCCTGGATAACCGGACATACCGAGTTGATAATGGGAGAAAGGGCGGGTTCGACAATGTGCTTATATATTGTTTCCCCAACATAATCCTCTATGGAGTTCTTTACATAGTTATTAGCAATATCCGCGCAATTAGTATTGCCATCGTCCGCATAAGGTGAGGAGGGAGTTATGTTATATGTGCCGGATTCATGGGTACCGGGGAGTATGATCTCATTCAGCTTCTGATTTTCGATCGCCGGTGCGATATCGGCCATCCATGTCGAGCCCGTGCCGGACGCCATACCGAACTGTGGGCGTGAATCTCCGCAGCCGCCAAGGGCCAGAGGGAGTATAGAGAATAACGCGGCCGCGCCCGCGGCCCTGAGAATTCTACCGTAAACGGTATCTCTCATCTTCTTCATGTTTCCACCTCCCAATCATATTTCTCGCCAGGTACTTCAAATATGTATATCTGAAGGGACGTCCCGACACGAACGATTATCTGTTCAGGACCGCGAAGGAAAGGGGAATGATGGCCATGCTCAGCAGGATATGCGACATGACCAGGGCTGATGCCGTATCGCCGGCGCAGCGGTAACGGGCGGCAAAAACCGGTCCGAGAACGGCGGACGGCATGGTGGTTATGAGGATCGTCACCTGGGTCTGTACCGCGGTCAGATTGAACAGCCCTGCCTGCAGATGCGCGACCCAAGGCTGCAAAACCATCTGAATCAGCGCCGACACCACCAGGAGTGACCAGAATGTACCGCGGAGAGAAGAAAGTTTCAGCTGAAGAGCGAGGACCATGCAGGCCAGGGTCGCGAGGGCGCCGTTGATCATGTGGAGGGCTTCCCAGAAGGGGGTCAGCCAGGGTAATTGCTGAAGTCCGGGAAACAGGGACGTTACAATGCCTGCGATCACGGCCGCGAATATGGGAGAGCGAAAATAGTCCTCGGTTATCTTCCGGCGCGATGCGCTGTCCTCCCCCGCATCTCCAAACTTCATGGCGATCAGTGGACCTAGGATGAAAATCGGCAAGCCGACTCCCACTTCACTCATGAAAACCGCGTCAGACAAGGCTTGCGGATTGTCCGGAAAGACATACTGGATGACAGGATATCCCATCAGTGCGGATGAACCGAATGACGAAGTCAGCATCAGCGCCCCTATATGAGGCCTGTCAAGATGCAGGGCTTTTCCCAGCAACCACGAAGCCGCCATTGAGACAAGCGCCGCAACGATGATCGTTAAGACCATCAGGTATTGGTGGGATTCTATGGGGTGGGAGGCCAATTGCAGGAATATGACCGCCGGCAGGGCGGCCTGTGTCAGAAGGCGCGCAAATATCGACTGGTGCTCCTCTTTCACGATGCCCTTATTCTTCAAGACAACGCAGAGAGCAACGATGGCGGCAAACGCCGCAACTGTTTCGATAACCCGTATGTCAACCGCGGCAGTCATCATACAGCGCCTCCTCCTTCAAATCATCGTATACAATACTATCACTGGATCGCCTGCCACTCGACAGCCGATCCAGTGGATTTATCCGGTCACTAACGCCGAGCTCCTGCAAAGGATACCTTCCAGATATCCACGTCGTTTGCAGACACTTGCTGGCTCGTCCAGGTTTCGCCGCCGTCAACGGTATGCAGGATTACACCGGTCGGCAGGCTTGCCGGAGCACTGATCGCCTTATGTCCCACCACCCACACGTCCTTTTCATTGAAGCAGCTCACACCTTCATATACGTAACCGTGCACGGGGTTCATGACATCGCTGACCGGTTTACCATCAACCATTCTTACTCGAATAATATTGCCGCTGGATTCTCCGCCGACATTCTGGACCATCCAAGCGATGCCCTCGCCGGGCGCGCATATGTCGTCGATGTCATTCGGCCCTGTTATGTTGGGCGCATCAAGGTTCCAGATCCCGTCACTATAGATTGTACCATATTTCCCTGAGACACAAGATGCCTTCCGATATTCTTCGACCACCCGAAAGCAAGTTCTTATCAAAATCAAAGGGGGTGATGAGCCTCAAACTATCGCTCGGGGGTGAAGAGGTAATCGATCGTCCGGTTGAGCATCTTGGCGCCCTTGATCTCCGTCTCCAGAAGCGGCAGGATCGCCCGGACGCGGTCGCCGAAGATCTCCCATATTTCCTTCATGTGCTCTTCCTGCATCTTGATCCGGTTCTGGACGAACTCGATGGTGTCCGCGCCGGTCTGCTCCTTCTGGATCAGGCCGTTGACGATGACGCCGCCCACCGGGATCCCGAATTCATGGAACCAGTTGATGAACCGGGTGATGACCGCGATGGGGAGGCTCTCCGGCAAGGTCACGAAGAAAAAGGCCGTCAGGGCCTCGTCCTTGAGGAGCTCCGCGGCCTTGCCCATCCGGTCCTTGAAGGCCAAAAGGTCGTCCATCAGGGGGTCCGCCTCCTTCTTTTTCGTGTAGGAGAGGAGCTCCCGCAGGGATTTGGCCTCCTCCCTGCTCTTGAGCATCTTGTCCACCCACAGGGAGTAGACCTTGGACATCCCCAGAAGCCTGCGGGCGTTGGCCGTGGGCGCGGTGTCGAAGACGTAGAAGTCGTATTCGTCCTTGAACATCAAATCGACCATGTTCTCGAACATCGCCGACTCCTCGAAGGCCGGGTTCATCGTGGCCGACTCGACGAAATCGTCGGCCTTGGTCGTGATGTCGGCGAACTTCAGAAACCAGTTCATCTTCTTGCGGATCTCGTCCTTGGAGCGCTCGATGGTGTCCTTGGTGTCGATCTCGAAGGCGTAGCAGTTCTTCTCGTCGCAGACCACGGCGGCCTTGCCGAAGACGTCCTGCTCCAGCAGGGACGAGAGGCTGTGGACGGGATTGGTCGAGGCCAGGAGCGTTCGTTTTCCCTGCTTGGCCGCCCACAGGGCCGCGGTCCCGGCCATGACGGTCTTTCCCACGCCCCCCTTGCCGCCGAAGAAGATGTATTTCATCCGCGGGTGGTCCTTCAAGTACTTCGTCATGCTGATCGTGATCTTGTCGTCCACGGTGTCACTCCTTCCGATCTCGTTTCTATCAAAAGTCGCCGAACATCCCTTTGGCCACCTTCTCGATCATCGTGAGGCCCGTCACGTCCCGCTCCATCTCGGGGACCCGGGCGAGGATCTCCCTGCCGAACCGGTTGTCGATCACCCGCAGGTAGTGCTCCTGCATGACCAGCCGGTTCTTGAGATATTCGGGGATGTTCTGATCCTTGAGCTCCGCGGGCAGGACCCGGTTGATGATGTAGCCGGAAAGCGGCACGTCGAACTTGGCGAAGAGCTCCGCCGCCTTCAGCGTGTCGTTGATGATCATCTCCTCGGCGGTGAGGACGAAGAAGAAGGCGGTCATCTTCTTGTCGGTGAGGATCCGCGAGGATTTGTTGATCCGGTCCTTGATGTAGAGCAGCTCGTTGAGGATCGCGTCCTCGTCGAGCTCCCCCTTGTCGCGGCGGATCACGGCGGCCACCTGGTCATACTCCCGCATCTGCTGCCGAAGGCCGGTGATGTTGTCGATCCAGCTGTCGTAGACCGAGGCCATGCTCAGGTAATACAGGGCATGTCCCAGGGGGACCAGGTCGTAGATGTAGTAGTCGTAGCCGCCCTTGACCACGATGTCCACCACCTCGTCGAAGATAGCGCTTTCCTCCATCGCCGGCTCCGCGGCCGCGGCCTGGATGTAGCTTTCGATCTCCTCGGGGATCTGCTCCATCCCGTACATGTCCAGGATCTTCTGGCGGATCTCCTGCTGGTAGGCCTTCACCCTTTTGTCCGCGTCGATCTCCTGGGCATAGAGATTGGGTATGATCTCCGTGGGTCCCTTGCCGAAGATATTCTGCCGGAAGATGTCGCTGAGCGAGGCCTGGGGGTCCACGGAAAAGACCAGGACCTTCTTTCCCTGCTTGGCCAGATAGTAGGCCGTCGCCGCCGAAAAGGTGGTCTTGCCGAGGCCGCCCTTGCCCCCGAACATGATGTAGCGCCGGTCCGGATACTGATCGAAAATCGTCGTCAATGAAATGGTAATCACCCCTTTCTGAAAGAGTCCGTTCGCGTGTTCCCGAATCCGACCGGGCCGACCGGGCGCTCCTTACGCTAGGGCGTCGGTCAGGTCCTTTTCACGGAGCATCCGCCGCTTCCATGTGGAGATCTGCGGCACCACGTAAGGCAGCAGGCGGAGCGAATAATAGGGAGGGAGGATGGGGACGCCGAGCATGTCCCCCATGGTGATGAGGATGAACAGGTGCTCCATGCTCGCCCGGGATTTGAGGGCAAAGCGCGCCGAATCGTGGGCGGCGACCCCATAGACGAATTCCTTGATGGCCTGAAAGATGCCGCCCTTCTTTTCTTCCGACATAAATCTTCTCCTTGTCCTATGGTCTTGATTCCGATGTGTCCGCCGTCTGCCGCGGGCGGGAGCCCGGCCGCATCCCTGGCGGCCTGTCCCCCTCGAGCGGCGGTGACGGATTTGCCGAACCGCGATCCCTGTCGATGAGGTCTGTCACCCTCCGGCCGTTTGCCGGGCTCCCGGCCGAAGGGTGACGTGTTGAAGGATCGTTTATACTTTTGCCGCTGCCGCCTGTCCCTTCATAGCGCGGAACCGGTTGAAGGCACCGACGCCTTCATATCCCAGGATCAGGGCGCAGATGACCAGGAATAACCCCACGACACCCATCAGGAGGTTCCCCACAAAGGCCTCGCCCTGGACGCCGCCCGCAAAGACCTTCCGGAGAAGGCCGTAGGAGGTGTACAGAAGCGCCGCCACGGTGGTGACGAACATGAAGATCATCGGGTAGAGGGTCCAGGCGTAGCTCTTCCCCTCCGACATCAGCCAGGCGGTGATCAGCATGAGGGCCAGCGAGGCCATGAGCTGGTTCGCCCCGCCGAACAGGACCCAGAGGTACTGCCACCACCCCGTCAGGACCAGGACGATCCCCAGGATGCTGGCGATGAAGGTTCCGACGTGGGCGTTGCGGAAGACCGGGCTGATATCGCTCAGGAGCTCCGAGGTCGCCACGCGCATGAACCGGACCACGAGCTGCATGATCGTGATCGCGAGCACGATCATCATCACGCTCCCGTAGGAGCGGCCGATCTCGGCCGGCAGCCCCAGTGCGCCGAGGAACTTGGAGACCCCCGCGGCGAAGACCGCGCCGGGTCCCAGCTTTACCGCCGCGCCGTAATCCGCCGGCGAGGCGTAGAGCGTTCCGGCGATGATCAGGGCGAACACGGCCAGGAGCATCTCCACGAACATCACGCCGCCGGCCACGGGCCGGGCGTCCATTTCATTCTCCAGCTGCCGGGCCGTCCCCGAGCTGGAGACGATGCTGTGCCAGCCGGAGATCGCCCCGCAGGCGATGGTCACGAACATGATCGGCCAGATCGGGCCGATCGCGATGGAGAAGGTCGTGGTGGCCGGAAGCGTGAAGTCGGGCCGCAGGACCAGGATCCCGATGATCCCGAAGAAGAGCCCCAGGAAAACGATGTAGGAGGCCACGTAGTTTATCGGCAGGGCGAAGCGCCAGATCGGCAGGACCGCGGCGAAGTAGCAGAAGACAAAGGCGATGACCGCCCAGACGGGGCGGCTTGAGGCGAAGTCTGCGCCCAGGATCTTGTCCGAGGGGGCGAGGGTGCCCAGGTAGATGCCGAGCAGCGCGATGAACACGGTGACCACGGTCGTCAGGATGATGTCCTTGCGCCATTTGTAGATCATCTGGCCGGCGAGGATGCCGCCGATTGTCAGAAACAGCCAGGCCATCGGGGCCGCCTTGAGGCCGGTCGCGGTGCTGACCACGACGTTGCCGAAGGCCCCGGCGATGAGCAGCAGGTAAAAATAGATGAAGGACAGCAGAATGACGCGGGCGCGCGGCGAGACGAGCTTATGGCTCAGGCCGCCGAAGGAGGCGCCGTCGTTGCGCATGGCGACCACGGCGCTCGAGTAGTCCTGGACCCACCCGATGAAAAAGGCGCCCGCCAGGATCCAGATCAGGGCCGGGAGCCAGCCCCATTGGATCGCGATGATCGGTCCGATGATCGGCGCGGCGCCGGCGATGGATTTGAATTGATAGCCGAAAAGGACGTTGCGGTTGGTGGGCATGAATTCCACCCCGTCCATGTACATCTTCGCCGGGGTGGCCCTTTTGGGATCGGATTTGATGACTTTCGCGTCGATGTATTTGGCGTAGACGCGATACCCAAGAAAAGCGACGATAAAACCTAAGATCAAAACGACGACTGAATTCATCTTTTTCTCTCCTTTCCTGATATTCAACGGCCTTGAAAAAAAAGTTGACCGTTATGACGCCAGTACAAGGATCTGAAACGATGAGGTTCCGGACAATCGTTGAGTGAAAGAGCGGCGGTCAGTCTCCTGACCGCCATGTAGATCTAGCTGAGGGAATTTAGCGGCTTCATATAAAGTCATGGTGGAGAGGAAGTCAAGAAAAATATGGTGCGAGGGAGGGCGGTTTTGTGATAGAAAACGGCGCGAAAAGGGTCGTCCAAGGCATGGGGCGGTTGTTTGTTCATGAGTGAACATAATTGCAATAACGATAGGTTGTATAAATTAAGGGAATGAGAGGGAGGCGGCTTGTGAAGATCGCGATCATGGGTCTGGGAGGGGTGGGCGGCTACTTCGGAGGCAAGATCGCCCGGAAGTATGCCGGCACGCAGGGGCATCAGGTGATCTTTATCGCCCGGGGGGCGCACCTGGCGGCGATCCGGGCGGAGGGTCTGCTGGTCAAGACCGTGGAGGAGTCCTTCAGGGTCAGGCCCGACCTGGCGACGGACAACCCTTCGGAGGCAGGGCCGTGCGACCTTGTCCTTTTCTGCGTCAAGGAGTACGACCTGGAGGCGGCCGCGTCCGCGATGGTTCCCCTTCTGCAGGAAAAGACCGTGGTCCTTCCGGTGCTCAACGGAGTCGATATCGCCGAGAGGCTCCGGTCGCTCCTGCCCCGGGGCGAGATCCTGAGCGGCTGCGTCTATATCTCCACCTTCATCGAGACGCCGGGCGTGGTCCGTCAGGTGGGGGGGAGCTGTCAGCTCCTGTTCGGCCCGGATGACGGCCAGGCCGAGAAATGCCGCCCCCTGGAGACGCTCCTTACGGAGGCGGGGATCAAGGCGGAGCTGTCGGCTGCGATCGCCGTTCCCCTCTGGTCGAAATACCTGTTCGTGAGCCCGATGGCCGGGGTGACGTCGCTGACAGGGCAATCCTTCGGGGATGTGATGGCCGACGAAGAAAGTCGCAAGAAGGTCCTGGGGCTGATGGCGGAGATCCAGAGCCTGGCCTTGGCCAAGGGAGTCCCTCTTCCGGCGGACAGCCTGGAGCGCGGCATAGCGACGGTCGAGCGCTTTCCCCCGGCGACCAAATCCTCCATGCAGCTCGATTTTGCCAAGGGGGGACGGACCGAGCTCGAGCTTTTCATCGGCTATGCCGTCCGGGCCGGCCGCCGCCTGGGCGTGCCGGTCCCCCTGCACGACGAGCTTTATGCCGCCCTGGGTCGCAAGAAGTGACTTATTTCCCCGCGTACAGGGAGTTTTTGACGATATAGTGGCGGATCGAGTCCGGGACGAGGTAGTGGATCGCCTTTCCTTCCCTGGCCCTCCTGCGGATGTCGCTTGAGGCCACGTCGAGGAAGGTGACCTCGCGGAAATAGAGCATGTGCCCCTTGGGCCCGCGGAATCCCTTGGCCTGCTCGTCGTAAGTAAACCGGGAGGCGAATTCCGGGGTGAGGATCGTCTCCAGGCCCTGGTTCTCATAGCCGGGCCGGGTCATGACCGCGAAGTTGCAAAGGAGGATGAGCCTCTCCCAGTCCTTCCAGGTCCGGATCGCGTGAAAGGCGTCCTGCCCGAGAATGAAGTAAAGCTCGAGGTTCTCCAGACGGTACTTCTCCAGGATGTACTCCACCGTCTCCACCGAGTAGGAGATCCCGTCGCGCTTGTTTTCGACATCGGAAAAGGAAAAGGCCGGGTTTCCTTCGATGGCCAGGCGGATCATCTGCTCGCGGTGGTGGAAGGGGCTGATGACCCCGTCGAGCTTGTGCGGCGGCCGCGACGCCGGGACAAAGATGATCCGGTTGAGGGAAAAGATCTCCAGCATCTCCATCGCGCACCGCAGATGGCCGATGTGGATCGGATCGAACGTTCCTCCGAATAAACCCCATTTCATAAGCGCTCGCCTCCCCATAAGAAATCATTCCCTGACCTGTCCGTTCCCGTAGATGATGAATTTGGTGGTGGTCAGCTCCTCCAGCCCCATGGGCCCGAAGGCGTGGAGCTTGGTCGTGCTGATCCCGATCTCGGCCCCGAGTCCCAGCTCGAATCCGTCGCTGAAGCGCGTGGAGGCGTTCACCAGGACCGTCGAGGAGTTCACCTCGCGCAAAAAGCGCTGCGCCCTCTCGTAGCTCCGGGTGACGATCGCCTCGGTATGGAGGGAGCCGTATCTTTGGATATGGCCGATCGCCTCGTCCATGTCGCGGACCACGCGGACCGACAGGATCAGGTCGAGGTATTCCCGCGACCAGTCCTCCTCTGTTGCCGCCTCCGCGTCCGGGAGGATCTCCCTCGTTTTCTCGCAGCCCCTGATTGCCACTCCCGCTTCCCGAAGCGAGGCGGCCACGACCGGCAGGAACGCAGGTGCGATCGCCTCGTGGACGAGGAGGGTCTCCATCGCGTTGCAGACCCCGGGCCGCTGGGTTTTGGCGTTCATCGAGATCCGGACGGCCATTGCCGGGTCCGCCCCCTCGTCGACGAAGACGTGGCAGACCCCTTTGTAATGTTTGATGACGGGGATCTTCGAATCCCGGACCACGGCGCGGATCAGCTCCTCCCCGCCGCGGGGGATGATGACGTCGATGTACTCCTCGAGCTGGAGGAGCTCGTGGACCGCTTCCCGGTCGGCCGTCGGGACGATCTGGATCGCCGCCTCGGGAAGGGACTGGTCCCGCAGGACCTCCTGGAGGATCGCGCCGATGGCGAGGTTGGAGGAGATCGCCTCCGAGCCGCCGCGCAGGATGACGGCGTTGCCCGACTTGAGGCAGAGGGCCGCCGCGTCGGCGGTGACATTCGGGCGGGATTCATAGATGATGCCGATCACGCCCAGGGGGATCCGCATCCGGCCGACCGTCAGGCCGTTCGGTCTTTGCCACATGGAGGTCACCTTGCCCACGGGATCGGGCAGGGCGGCCACCTCGCGCAGCCCCTGAGCGATCCCCCCGATGGTCTTCTCCGTGAGGGTGAGGCGCTCGATCATCGCCGCCGAAAGGCCCAGGCTGCGGGCCCGGGCGATATCCCGGCTGTTTTCCCGGATGAGGAGCTCCCGCTGGGCGGTCAGGGCCTCGGCCATCGCCAGGAGCGTCCGGTCCTTGACATCCGTCGTGACCCTGGCCAGCAGGGCGGAGGCTTCTCTCGCCTGCCCGGCCATCTGTCTTATCTGTGATCCGATTTCGGTCATGCGATCCACCTGCACAGATCGATCTTCGTCGTTGACAAATCCCGTGAAATTCGTATAAGAACCGCCCATCTCCCTTCAGGGCGGACGCCGCCAATCTACAGGACCGGGAGGGACGTGTCAAGGCCATTCAGCCGCTGAGCGGCCTCATCCGGAGCAGAACATGAACCATCTCCGCATCAAGGCGGGCCGAAAGGCCTATGAGCAGATCCAGGCAGGCGGCTTCAGCCTGGACCGTATCGGGACCTATTTCGGACCCGCCGGAGGCCCGAGGTGGCTCGTCTCCTCGGGTTTCGATCTGACGCTCCTGAAGGAAGGCCTGCTGGGCAGGACCCTGCCGGTCTGGCTGGTCGGCGCCTCGGCCGGTGCCTGGCGCTTCGCCGCCTGGCTGCAGCCCGAGCCGGTCAAGAGCTACCTCGCCCTCCGGGAGGCGTACATCTCGACCACCTACGGGAGAAATGCGACGCCACGGACGATCCTTGAGTCCTTAAACGCGATCATCGACAGCTATATCGAGGACGACGCCCTTTCCTTTGCCCTGGCCAACAAGCGGTACCGCCTGGCGATCCTGACCTGCCGGATGAAACACCTGACCGCCTCCGGCCGGCCGTGGGTCCAGAAGGCGGGATTCATCCTCAGCTTCCTGGCCAACGCCCTTCACCCCGCGCTGATCCATTCCTTTGCCGAGCGCGTTGTTTTTTACTACGGATCCAGGCCTCCGGATTTCTGCCTGCGAAAGGAATTCCGCGGCCGCTTCATCCCCCTTTCCGAGGTCAATTTCAAGCCCGCGGTGATCGCCTCGGGCGCGATCCCGATCGCGGTGGAGGGGGTGCGGGACATCTTCGGCGCGCCCAACGGGACCTATCGCGACGGAGGGTTTCTGGACTACCACCTCAATCAGGACTACACGATCCGCAGCGACGGTTTTATCCTCTTCTTCCATCACCAGGAGCGGATCGTTCCCGGCTGGATGGATAAAAGGCACAAGAGGCGCAGGCCGCCGGAGTCGATGCTGGAGTCGGTCGTCATGGTCCATCCGTCCGAGGAGTTCGTCGCCGGCCTTCCCGGAGGCAGAATCCCCGATCGGGGCGACTTTACGACCTTCGTCGACGACCCCGCGACCCGGATCGCGAATTGGCGGCGGGCGACGGAGCTGGCCGCGCCGCTCGGCGAGGAGTTCCTGGAGCTGATCGCCGGCGGCCGCCTCAAGGATGTGGTCGAAAGGCTCGATTGACACGCCTTGCCCCCCTGGTGTAGATAGCCTCCGGAAGGAGAACACCCCATGACGGATGCAGCGCTTCGGGTCGGATATCTGAAACGCATCCTGAAGCGGTGCGTCCTTTGCCCTCGGATGTGCCGGGCGGACCGGACCGCCGGCGAAAGGGGATTCTGCGGCCTTTCAGCCGAGATAGCGATGCATTCGGCCTTCCCTCACCACGGAGAGGAGCCTCCCCTGTCGGGAAGCGGCGGGGCGGGGACGATCTTCTTTTCCTCCTGCAATTTGAAGTGCATCTACTGCCAGAATTACCAGATCAGCCACTTTCCTGCGGGGCGGATCGTTTCCGAGGAGGGGCTCGCCGCGGTCATGCTGGAGCTCGAGGCCCGGGGGTGCCACAACATCGAGCCGGTCACGCCGACCTCTCAGCTGCCGGGGGTGATGGCGGCGCTTCTGATCGCCCGCGAAAAGGGGCTCCGCCTCCCCTTTGTGCTCAACTGCGGCGGGTATGAGCGGGAGAAGATCGTCCGCCTCCTCGACGGCCTGGTGGATGTCTATCTCCCCGATTTCAAGTACGGCCTGGAGGAGACGGGCCGGTGTTTCTCCGGGGCGGCCGACTATCCCTTCCATAGCCTGGCCTCCCTGCGCGAGATGGTGCGCCAGGTCGGCGACACCCTGGAGATCCAGGACGGGATCGCGAAAAAGGGGGTCCTGGTCCGTCACCTCGTCCTGCCGGGCCAGACCGAAAACAGCCTGGCGGTCCTCAAGGCGATCAGAAAGGGCATCTCCCCCGCGGTGCCGCTGAGCCTCATGGCTCAGTACACGCCGATCCCCGCCGTCATGAACCATCCGCTCCTCGGCCGGAGGCTCACCCGCGGGGAGTACGAGCGGGTGGTCGAGGCGGCCCTGGATCTGGGGTTTGAGGAGCTCTATACCCAGGAGGTCGATGACCGGGCCCTCACCCCGGACTTTGGGCGGGAAAGCCCGTTTGACTGGGAACAAAAAGGAGAACGGCATGATGCCTGAGTTTTCCGGCCTGGGCCGGGTCCTGATCGTGATCGGTCTTGTCATCGCCGGGATAGGGCTTGCCCTGGTCCTGGCGGGGAAGATCCCCTGGCTGGGCAGGCTCCCCGGGGATTTTATCTTCCGGGGGAAAGGGGGCTCCTTTTATTTCCCCCTGACGACGAGCATCGTGATCAGCGTGATCTTCACCCTGATCCTGTGGCTGATCAACCGGCGGTAGGCCGGCGGATCGTGCGCGCCTGACGGTCGCGGCCGGCAGAAATTTCTCATGGACGAAAGGAGGGCGGGACATGGCAAGGAAGCAGCGGATTGAAAAACAGTCCTGGAAACCTGGGAACGTGCTCTGGCCGGCGCCGGCGGTCCTTGTGAGCTGCGGCGGGACAAGGGGATGGAAGCCGAACCTGATCACCATCGCCTGGACCGGAAACGTGTGCAGCGAGCCGCCGATGCTGTCGATCTCCGTCCGTCCGGAGCGCTATTCCCATGAGATCATCAAGACCTCCGGGGAGTTCGTGGTGAATGTCCCCACCCTCAGGCAGGCCGGGGCCGTGGACTGGTGCGGAGTGGTTTCCGGCCGCGACAAGGACAAGTTCGCCGCGGTCGGGCTGACGCCGGCGCCGGCCCTCAAGACCGGCTGCCCGATCGTCGCCGAATGCCCCGTCAACATCGAATGCCGGGTGAAGAGGTCCCTGCCCCTGGGTTCGCACACCCTGTTTCTGGCGGAGGTGGTTGCGGTGCAGGTCTCCTCGGCGCTGATCGATCCGAAAGGGAAGCTCTGTCTGGAGAAGGGCGGATTGTTGGCGTTCGCCCACGGCCAGTATTTCGGCCTGGGCCGGTGCATCGGCCGGTTCGGCTTTTCCATCCGGAGGCGCAAAGGCGTCCGGCGCTGACCTTTCATCCCCAGTAGACTTTATCCCCAGTAAACCAGGCCCGTCTCCTGCTTGGCAGCCAGATGCGGGTGAAAGGGCAGGGCGCGGATCCCGTAAGCGTAAGCCCCGTTCTGCCAGACCGTGTAGGAGACCGTGTAGGTGAGGAGCCCGTTCTTCCCCTGTGAGGCGATCTTCAGGGGAACGCACTCCGGCGGACCTGCGAATCCGGCGCCGTCCTTCCTGCCGATGATCAGCTCCACGAGCACCTCCTCGGGCGCGAGCTTGCCCGGATCGATCCGGACGGCGACATCCAGCGGCCGCTCGACCAGGATCGTATCCCCGCGGATCCCCTCGATGCTGACATCCACGATGCGGACGGAAGAGAAGCGCATGGGCAGCTTCCGCTTCCAGTCGGCCAGCTCCCGCGCCATCCGGTAGGAGTTTCCGTAGAGGTCGTGCTCCCGCCGCGCCGTCGGGAGGTAGAGGTCGCGGTAGTATTCGATGAGCATCCGCTCCGTGTTGAAGCGGGGCAGGAGGGTCTGCATCGACCGCTTGATCATGGCGATCCATTTTTCCGGGAGCCCGGACATCTCGCGGTCGTAGAACAGGGGGACCACGCTGTTTTCCAGGAGCGCGTAAAGGGATTGGCTGTCCTCCTCGTCGGCGTTGCCCGTCTCTTCCGCATACCCTTTGGTCACCGGACCGATGGTCCAGCCGTTCGTTCCGTCATACCCCTCGACCCACCACCCGTCGGAGATGCTGAGGTTGAGAACGCCGTTGGCCACGACCTTCTCGCCGCTGGTGCCGCTGGCCTCCAGCGGCCGGCGGGGATTGTTCAGCCAGATGTCGACCCCCTGGACCAGGTGGCGGGCGATCCGGATATCGTATCCCTCCACGAAGAAGATCTTGCCCCGGAACCTCTCGTCCCTGCAGATCGAGGTCACCTTCTTGATCAGGTCCTTGCCCATCGTGTCGTTCGGATGGGACTTGCCGGCAAAAACGATATGGACGGGACGGGTAGGGTGATTGAGGATCCTGTCCAGGCGGTCGAGGTCGGTGAGGATCAGGTCCGCCCGCTTGTAGGGGGCGAAGCGCCTGGCAAAGCCGATCACCAGGGCCGTGGGGTTGATCTTCGTGAAAAGCTCCTCCTGCCAGGTTTTGGAATAGCCGTATTTGATCCAGTTGCGCGAGAGATCCTCGCGGAGGAAGTCGATCATTTTCTGCCGGAGCTCGAACCGCGTCCGCCACAGGACGGTGTCGGGGATGTCCTGGATGCGCTCCCACCGTTCGAGATCGGACATATGGCGGTCCCAGCCCATGCCGAGATAGGTGTCCAGGAGCGTCCTCATCCGAGGGGCGATGTAGGAAAGCACATGGGCGCCGTTCGTGACGTGGCCGATGGGGATATCCGATTCGTCGAACCCCTTCCAGACGTCGCGCCACATCCGCCGGGAAACCTGGCCGTGGAGGCGGCTGACGGCGTTGCTCCTGTGGGCCATCTTCAGGGCCAGGATCGTCATGAAAAAGGGCTTTCCTTCGCTGCTTTCCTTACGCCCCAGTTCCCAGAACTGGGACCAGGAGATCCCTGTCCAATTCACGAAGCTGGCAAAGTAATGTTCGATCAGCTCCTGGCTGAACCTTTCGTTTCCCGCCTCCACCGGGGTGTGGGTCGTAAAGACGGTGCTCCCCCGGACGATCTCGCTCGCCTCGTCGAAGGAAAGCCCCTCTTGCGTCATCAGCTCGCCGATCCGCTCGAACAAGAGGAACGCCGAGTGTCCCTCGTTGATGTGATAGACGCGGGGACGGATGCCCAGCTTCTTGAGGACCCTGATCCCCCCCATTCCCAGGAGGATCTCCTGCTCGATCCTGGTCCGCGGCTCGGCGCAGTAGAGCCGCTCCGTGATCTTACGGTCCTGGGGGGTGTTCCGCGGGACGTCCGTGTCCAGAAGGTAAAGCGAGACCCGCCCCACCTGAACCTCCCAGATGTTGACGAAGAGCGTCCTGCCTGGCAGTTCCAGAGAGATCTGCACCGCCTCCCCGCGGTCGTCCTGGACGATCTTAAGCGGCATCCTGGAGAAGTCGTTTTCCGGGTACTCCTCCTGCTGGATGCCGTTTTTGTCGATCACCTGCTTGAAGAATCCATGCTTGTAGAGAAGACCGATGCCGACCAGGGGGATGTTCAGGTCGCTGGCCGTCTTGAGGTGGTCTCCGGCAAGCGTGCCCAATCCCCCGGAATAGATCGGCAGGCAGTCGTGGAGCCCGTATTCGGTGGAGAAGTAGGCGATTGGTGAAGACCATTTCAGCCCGTCGGGCGGTCCGATCAGGGGGGAGGGGCTCCGGTCGTTCATGTATTCGTCGAACTGCCGGAAGATCTGGTTGTAGAGGCGCAGATAGCTGGCGTTTTCCGAGGCCTCCAGAAGCCGCTCGGCGGAGACGGTCTCCAGCATGCGGACGGGGTTGTTGCCCATCCCTTCCCAGAGCTTGGGGTCCAGGGCGGAGAAGAGTTCCCTGCCGCTGGGATTCCACGCCCACCAAAGGTTGTGGGCGAGCTCCCGAAGCCGGGAGATCTTCTCGGGGAGGTTGGCCACGGCCGTGAAGGTCCTGAAATAGGGCTGGACAGAGGCCGTTCCGGGGAAGACGTGCTTCAGTTCTTCCTTGAGCTCGCCCGTGGCGAGCTTCTCGGCGCGCGCCCCGGCGACCGTGAGGGCACGGTCGTATGCCTCTTGATAGGAGCGGAAGAAATCCTTCCAGTTCGCCCGGACGGCGATCCTGCGGGCGCCGGCCCTCATGCGCCGCAGCTCATCCTCGCCTGCGGCGAGAAAATGTCGAAAGATGGCGTGGAGTTCTTCGGTCATCACCGCTTCCGTCTGTCCCAGCCGCTTGAGGAGGAAGATCCCGCTGCTGTCGCCGCCGTCTGCGGCCTTTTGCGCCCAGAGGCCGAAGCCGGCCTGATCGGTTGTGACCGTGGGCACGGCGTAGGCCGCGCTTTCCAAAGGGGTGTATCCCCAGGGCTCGTAGTAGGAGGGGAAGACCCCCAGATCGCATCCGGCAAGGGCCTCGTAGTAGGGCATGTTGATGAAGCCGTCATGGCCGTTGAGATAGGCGGGCACGAAGATGACCTGGACCCGGTTTTCCGGGAAGTTCTTGAGGCCCAGGCGCTCGCAGGCCCGGATGATGGGATCGGAGCCCTCGTACTGCAGCCGGTGGGTGGAGATGGGCGGATTCGCCGGGTCGGGTTTGGTGTCGCCCTTCAGGCAGGGGATCAGATCCGTATACCCGCTAAGGACGAAGAGAAAGGCGAGGACGGTCTGGTTCGACCCGGTCTCCGCGTTCAGACGGGCAAGGGCTTCGAGGAAAACATCGATCCCCTTGTTGCGGTACTCGCCGCGCCCCGAGATGACCATGATCCGGGTGTCGTCGGGCAGATTCCGGTAGGTGAGGCGGCCGGCCGCGGCCAGAAGTTCGTTGCGGGACTCGAGGGCCAAGGTGCGGTCCGCCGCGAGATCGGGGATATTCTCTATGTCCAGACCGTTGGGAGTGATCAGATCCGGCTCCCGTCCCAGAAAGTTCTTCGCCTCCCGGGCGGTGATCTCGCTCACCGTGGTGAAGCAGTCCGCCTCCCGGGCCGACGCCGTTTCCATCGAGTATTTTGCCGTGATGTTGTGGGCGCTCGCCTCCCGCTGCGGCGAGATATGGTCCATCGCCGTATAGATGTCCATCCCGGAGCCGGCAAGGGTCCGGCCGAGGATCGTTGCGTGGGTCGTGAAGACCGTGCCGATTTCGGGGACCCGCTTTTTCAGCCCCAAGAGCCCCGCTCCGGTCATCCACTCGTGGAACTGGGCCACGGCCCTCATCCCGCGGGGCTTCACGCAGTGGTTGTAGATCGTTTCGATGACCTCGCTGACCGCATAGCTGAACATGACGGGTTCGATGTAGTCCCACCCGCCGGCGATCGAATCGACCCCGAAATCCTCCCAGATCCGGAACAGAAGCTGGTCCTTGTTGTACTTCTTGCCGAAACCGACGAGGATCGCCTTGGGATCGCCGGGAACCCGCCAGCGACCGAAACGGCAGGGGATCTCCTTGATCGCAATCGCTTCCCGGATCCGGTTCCAGCACTCCTCGTCCGTCTCTTCGAACTCGATGTTGGTCTTGAGATCCGGTCCCAAGACGAAGTAATGCTCTCCGTAGAGTTTCGTCGCCTCAAGGAGCTTGCTCGTGATGACCGTGTAGATCCCTCCGACCTTGTTGCAGACCTCCCAGCTCACCTCGAAGAGGGTCTGTGCTTGCGCTTCCGTCATTCTGGTTCTCCTTTTGGCTTTTTGATGCGTTGGGACAGATCGTCGAGGATGTTCATGTAATTGATATAGGCCTCATAGGGCGATTCGTAGGGGTTGAAATAACGGTGCACATCCCCGTCGGCGAACCACTTCGTGCACATATAGTAAAAGTGGTCGGACGCCTGGAGCATCCGCCAGGTCCCGAGGAAGCCGTCGTCCTTCCGACGCCGGACGGCGGACTCTATCCGGTACAGCGCCCGCGCTGCGTCCTGCTGCATCACGTTTCCCAGCCAGGCCGTGGTGTCGCGCTCCTCATCCGCCCAGGAAATGAGGGCGGGGCAATCGATCTCGTCGGCCGGCTGACGGCCTGCGGCAGCCTCTGCCGGCGTCTTGAAGCGAAAGTCGGGGTGGCTGAGGACCTCCCCGGGAAGCGCCCGCAGGAAATCGAAGATCCCTGTTTCCGGCCACTGGTGTTCGCCGAAGGTTTCGTAATCCATAAAGAGGTTGATTACCGCGTCCTCCCCCTTGATCTGGTGGAGCCAGTGGCCGTACTTGGCGGCCGTGAGCGGATATTCGCTCCAGTTCCGGTCGGAGAAACGGAAGGCTACGTCATCCGAGAGACGGTAATTCCTCAACAGGAGCCTCAGTTTCCTGCAACCGATCGGCCGATAGACCCGGTTGGGCGTCCGTTTTCCCAGGACCTTTTCCGTCCCTTCGGCAAGCAGGGTCTCGTAGCCGAGTTTCTCCGCCGCCGCCGCCAGAGCATTGCTGTAGATCAGCTCCGTATAGCGGAAGGTCCGGCCTCTCTGGCCGAAAAGGGCGCGGATCCTCTGTGCATGACGAAGCACCTGTGCCCTGAATTCCCGCGGCGAGAAGAGAAAGGCGAGGGAGTGGCCGTCGGTCTCGTTGAGGAATTCCACGCATCCCGTGGCAGCGAGTCTTTGGAAGCTCTCCAGGACATCGGGGCGGTAGCGCTCCATCTGGTCGAGCGCCGCGCCGGAGAGGGAGAAGGAAATCCGGAATTTCCCCTCATGGCGATCGATCAATTCCAGCAGAAGGGCATTGGCGGGTAGATAGCATTTTCGGGCGACGCGGTCAAGTATCCGGCGGTTTTCCGCCTCGTCCTCGTAGTTGTGGAGGTGTCCCACGTCAAAAAAGGAGTACCTCCGCAAACGGCAGGGTTGATGGACCTGAAGATAGAGACAGACGCTCGGCATGCGCTTCACTTTCCCGACGATGGAGATCCGGACGTGGCTGCGGAGGCGACCACCCCCCGGTAGATCTCCGTGATTCGGTCCGCAGCGGTTTCCCAGCGGATCTTGCGGAGCTCCTCCCTGGCCTTTCCCGTCATCTCGCCCGCCAGGGCGGGGTGCTTCAGGAGGGCGATGATCTTGCCGGCGATCTCCCGGATATCCCAGAAATCGACCTTGAGCGCGTGCTTGAGGAGTTCGGCAACCCCCGACTGGCGGGAGATGATGACCGGAACGTCATACAGCATGGCTTCGAGAGGGGAGATGCCGAACGGCTCGGAGACGCTCGGCATGACGTAAAGATCGCTCAGCGAAAAGATCCGCTCGATCTCCTCTCCCTGGAGGAATCCCGTGAAATGGAAACGGTTCCCGATCCCCAGTTCGCCCACCCGCTCGATCATCTGTCCCATCATGTTTCCGGCGCCCGCCATGACGAAGGTGACATCGGGAAGGACCTGAAGGACCCTGGCCGCCGCCTCGACGAAATAGTCCGGCCCCTTCTGGAAGGTGATCCGCCCCAGAAACAGGACCATCCTGTCTTTCCTCGGGATCCCCCGCCGTTCGGCACGGTAGATCCTGCCCGCCTCCACGCGGTCCACGGCGTTATGGACCACGATGATCTTCTTTGGATCGATCCCGTAGCGCTCCTCGATCATCCGTTTGGTCCGGTGACTCACGGCGATGATCCGATCCGCCCGGTCCAGCCCCTCCTGCTCGATGGCGCGGATCTCGGGGTTGACGTTGTCGCCGCTGCGGTCGTATTCGAGGGAGTGGACATGCAGGACCAGGGGCCTTCCGCTGATCCGGCGGGCGATCAAGGCGGCCGGGACGGTCATCCAGTCGTGGGCGTGGATGATGTCGAAGGAAGCGCTCCGGACCACGGTGCCGGCGGCCCGGCCATAGCGGAACACCTCGGCGATCAGATCGAGGCCGTAGACGGCGGAGGGGTCTCGAAGCCGCCCCCCCTTGGGGGAGCAGAGGTCCTGATAGCGTTCCGGCGTGAGGTAGGGATTCAGCAGGGCGGGGATAGGTCGGATTGTGAGCACCGGGGGGAGTTCCACTTCACCTTCCTGAAGTTCGGTGTCGGAAAAAGGGGGACTGAAGGCGGGAACGAGATCCAGAAAGGGGGCGCCGGGTGTTTCCTCTGACTGCGGCAAGACCAAGAGAATCCGATGGCCGAGGCCGGCCAGCGCCTTGGTCATGCCGAAACAGGCAGTGCCCAGCCCGCCGCTCATCCGAGGAGGGAACTCCCACCCAAACATGAGGATCCGCATGGTATGCCAGCTCCTTGTCTTGTGGGGGCCATCGGCCCCTTTCTCAGGTCCAGCGGGGTTGAAAAAAGGGTCCCTGTCCGTCCGTATCTGCCGCAAAGGCTGATGATGCCGTACTTTGGCACAGTCACGCCCAAAAGTAAACACTTACCTTGCAGGGCAGCCCCGGGGAGGGCGCGCGAAAGCCGGAATCTATTTTTTACAGGAGCAGCAGATACAGGCGGATCAGCTCGGCGACGCTCCAGGCCTGGGCGATGCAGCCGCCCGGCCAGTGGGGGGGATCTCCGTCAAAGACCTCCGAGACGCTGCCGATCCCCGCTTCGAGCAGGTGGGCCTGAAGAAAGGACCGGAGGTGCCGCCGGAGGGATTCCTTTTCCCGGTTTTCGTCTGCGGCGACGCGCAGGGCGGCCTCGCCGAAGGGACCCAACAGCCAGGGCCAGACGGTCCCCTGGTGATAGGCGCTATCCCGATCCTTGCCGCTTCCCCGGTAGCGGCCCCGGTAGGCGGGATCGGAAGGGGAGAGGGTGCGCAGCCCGCAGGGGGTGAGGAGCTCCTCCCGGACGGTCCGGACCACGCCGGCCTGCTCGGAAGGATCGAGCGGCGAAAAGGGGAGACAGACGGCAAAGAGCTGATTCGGCCGGAGGGAGCGGTCCAGAACGCCGTTGTGAAACACATCTCCGAGGCAGCCGCGCTCGGGGATCCAGAAGGTCTCCCGGAACGACCGGCGGATCGCTAAGATGCGGCCGGTAAAGGATCCCTGGGGATCGTCGAGGCGTGCGGCAAGGTCGGTCGCGAAGCACAGGGCATTGTACCACAGGGCATTGATCTCGACGGCACAGCCCAGGCGGGGCGTCACCGGTCTTCCCTCCACCAGGGCGTCCATCCAGGTGAGGGCCATGCCTGCCTGGCCGGCATGGAGTAGCCCCTGGTCATCGACGCCGATGTTGAAACGGGTTCCGGACAGGAAACGGTGGATGATCCGTTTCATGACGGGCCAAAAAAGGCCGCGGACCAGGTGGATATCGTCGGTGATCCGCAGGAGTTCCTGAACGGCCCGGAAAAAGAGCAGCGAACTGTCGACGGTGTTATAGGCCTCGGGGATGCCGTCCGCGGAGAAGAAGTTGGGGAGGAGCCCCTCCCTTTCATGCCGGCCGATCTCGCCCAGGATCTCGATCCCCTCCCTGATCCGGCCTGCAGCGAAGGCGAGCCCGGGCAGGGAGATCAGCGCATCCCGGCTCCAGCTCCCGAACCAGGGGTACCCAGCGATGATCGAGGGCCTGCCCGACGGCGTTGTGATGAGAAACTGACGTCCCGCGCGCAGCAGGCTGCAAAAGAGGTCCCGATCCTCCGGGGTAAACCCCTCCGGCAAAGGCCCATCGCCTCTCGCACCTCCGGGCAGATGGGGCTCTTCATTCGGGACCGGTCCGGCGGTCCGCCTCACGCCATGCGTCGCCCCGACCTGCCGAAGCGGCCCTGCGGGCACGCCCGGCCGCCGGGGGACAAAGGACCGGTCGGCCATTGCCCTGTCGGCAAGGAGCTCTTCCTGCCGGCGAGCCGTTTCGGATTCCCAAAGCGCGAACGGATCGTCTCCGGAGGAGTCGCAGGAGACGGCAAGGATCACGGTGCCCCCTTTTTCAACGGGAACCTCCAGGATGCCCGGGAGGAAGAGATCCTCCTGCCAGTCGAAACCCCGCTCCCGCTCCTGGGTGTACTCGAAACGCTCATACCAGAGAGGCGAAGCGGTGAAGCGGGGCGGCGCCGAGGTCCAGATGAAAAGGGGGGGCATGCCTGTATAAGGTTCGATCGCAAAGCCTTTTGCGATCCTCTGCGTGCGGCCGCTGAGGTAGGGATTGATGTGCGTGAGAGTGTGGTACCCCCGGTAGGCCAGGAAAGGCTTCAGGCGCAGGAGCCCCTCCGCAGGGGATCGCTCCAGGTCGTAACGGATAAGGACGAGATTCCTGGCCCGGACCCGCAGTACCGCCTTTTGCAGGCAAATCTCCCCTGACCGGTAGGTAAAACAGGGGTGGCTGTCGAGAAGAAACTCCTGCAGGAGGGGCGGTCCGGCCGGAAAAAGGACGCCGGGATACCGATGGGAGGTGAAGAAGAGCTCCTGTCCATTGACAAGGAGGGAGTCCTCGAACTTCGAGAGCAGGACGTGCCGGCCTTCCGGCGCCGCGAGGTTGGCCACCAAAAGGCCGTGGTAGCGCCGCGTATGACATCCCTCGAGGGTACTCGATGCATACCCCCCCCGGCCGTCGGTCTCCAGCCATTCCCGGTCGATCTTCCGAGGATCCGATTCGTTGCAGTCGATCCGAATCATGGGTGTCTCTTACTGCGGCATTTGTACGACTTCGACGCCCTCCGGGGCCTTGAATGTAAAAAACTTTTCCGTGATTCCGGTGTTGAGGCTGAAGTCGCTGAACCGGAGCCGTGTCGTATTTCCGAAAGAGTCGTTGAACCGGCATTGGAGGATCTGGAAGATCTTCCCGTCAACGGTGATATAGAGCCGGTCGACGCCGCTCCCCGGCTCCTTGGCCGTCAGCACGAGGTGGTAGTTGCCCTGCCCGTCGACGGGGGTCTCCTTGGAAAAACGGATCTGAAAATCCTCGGAGAGCTTGCCGATGCCGGAAAGGAATTTGACGGCCATCCGCGACCGGTAGACGTCATCGGCATTCTGGACATAGACCATACGGTCTTCAGGGACATAGAGCCAGGCCTTCTGGGAGTTGATGACCAGTTTCTTGGACATCGGTTTGGTATAGTCCCACAGCATCATCCTGGGATTCTTGAAGTAGACCGTCCCCTCTTCCCTCTCGGTCTTCTTCATCGACTTGATGGTCACCTCCTGGACAAAGCTCGCCTTGAGGTCCGCGGTCTTCTCGTACATTTCCTGGGTTTTTGCGGTCAGCTGTTCCAGGGAAAGGGGCTGGGCCGGGACGATGGGCACGGGAAGCAGAACGAGCAGCAGCGCAAGGAGGCCGGCTCCCGCCTTTAAGGGTGTGTGGATCCGGTTCCGGCCGGCCAAAAAGCGGCCCGGCCGGAAGTGCGGAAACGGCACATTCCCCCGGCAGGGTGCATATCTTTTCAAAAAGGTCCCGTAAGTGGGCGAGATAGCGTTATTCGATTCTAAGTTATTGTTATTAATAAACATATTTACCGCCCAAACCTTATGCAAACCGGTAGAAAATCGTGACATCCAAAGAGTTACATAAGTTATCAACAGGGTTACCCACAGCTATTTCCACACCCCTGTGGAATCCTGTTCCAAGTTCCCGGATCAATGGAAATATCCGGTTTGACCTTCTGTCAGTCGGCGATTTTGATCCGCCAGCCAAAGGGGTCGTCTTTCTGACCATACTGGATCTGTAATATCTCATTATATAATCTTTCCGTAAGCTTACCTGTTTTCCCCTCACCGATGGGGTATTCCTTTCCACGGTAGCAGAGCTGGCCGACCGGAGAAACGATGGCGGCGGTTCCCGAGGCAAAGGCCTCCCTGAGGGTCCTGTCGGAAATGGCCTTCATGATTTCGTCCATCGAAAGGCGTCTTTCAACCACCTTCACCCCCCAGCTTTTGGCCAGTTGGATCACCGAATCGCGGGTCACTCCGGGAAGGATCGTCCCCGCCAGGGGGGCGGTGATCAACTCGTCATTGATCAAGAAGAACATGTTGCTTGTTCCCACCTCTTCCACGTATTTTCTGTCGATCGCATCGAGCCACAGGACCTGGGTGTAACCCAATTTCTTTGCGATCTCGCTTGCGTAAAGACTTGCGGCATAATTGCCGCCGGCCTTGCAGTACCCGGTTCCGCCCGGGACCGACCGGCAGTATTCCTCCGTGACAAAGATCTTCGTCGGGCCGAACCCTTCGGCGTAATAGGCCCCCACGGGACCCACGATGATGAAAAAGAGATACTCGCCGGCCGGATGGACGCCGAGCGCCGGTTCGGTGGCGATCATTGTCGGCCGGATGTATAGGGAGGTGCCGCTGCCGTGGGGGATCCAGTCCTTGTCGATCAGGACCAGCTTCTTGAGCGCCTCCATGAACAGGGCTTCGTCGAGCTGCGGCATGCAGAGGCGTTCCGCCGAGACATTCATCCTCTTGATATTTTCCAGCGGCCGGAACATGAAGATCGCCCCGCCTTTTCCCCGGTAAGCCTTCATCCCTTCGAAGATCTCCTGGGCATAGTGGAGACACATCGCCGTGGGATCGAGCTGGAGCGGCCGGTAAGGTTCGATCAGAGGGTCGTGCCAGCCCCGGTCCACGTGATAGGACATGGTGAAAAAATGATCGCTGAAGATCTTCCCGAAGCCCAGCCGCGATTCATCGGTCGGCTTCACCTTCCTCTTGTCGGGTGTGGCCTGAATCACTCGTATATCCATTGTTGTCTCCTTGAAAACCACCTGCGAACGGTGTGTAATTCTTATATTCTATCACTAAATCAAACGGCAATCAAGGCTTCTGTATTGAATCGCCTCCGCGATATGGGGAGGGCGGATCTCGGGGATCCCTTCGAGATCGGCGATGGTCCGGGCAACCTTCAGTATTCGGACGTGGGCGCGGGCGGACAGCCCCAGCCTCTCGACGGCCATCTCGATCAACTGCCGCGACTCTTCATCGATGGGGCATATCGTCCGGACCTGGCGGTCGGAAAGACGGGCATTGAAGAGGGTCTCGTCGCCGGCGAAACGGTTTTTCTGGATGCGGCGGGCCTGCTCTATCCGCTCCTTGATCGCTGAGGAGGACTCACCGGTCTCCCTTGATGCCAGGTCGCGATAACGGACCGAAGGGACCTCCACATGGATATCGATCCGGTCCAGAAGCGGTCCCGACACTTTGCCCTGGTACTGGCGGATCTGCTGGGGCGTGCAGCGGCAGGGGCGGTTCCGCTCACCGAAATAGCCGCAGGGGCAGGGATTCATGGCGGCGATCAGCATGAAACGGGCCGGATAGGTTGCCGTATACGAGGCGCGGGTGATCGTCATCCGGCCGTCTTCCAGGGGTTGGCGCAGCGCCTCCAGGGTGTTTTTCCTGAACTCGGGCAGTTCGTCGAGAAAAAGGACCCCCTGATGGGCGAGACTGATCTCCCCGGGCCTGGGGACATGCCCCCCTCCCACCATCCCTGCGTCGGAGATCGTGTGATGGGGTGCCCGGAAGGGCCGGGTTGCCAGGATCCCCTCCTTTGTATCCAGGAGGCCGGCGACGGAGAAGATCTTCGTGGTTTCAATGGCCTCCGAAAGACAGAGGTCGGGAAGGATCGTCACGAGACGCTGGGCAAGCATGGTCTTGCCCGCCCCGGGAGGACCGATCATCAGGAGGTTGTGTCCGCCCGCGGCCGCGACCTCCAGGGCGCGCTTGGCCTGCTGCTGCCCCCGGATCTCGCTGAAATCGAAGGGGTAATCGCGGTTTCTCCGGAAAAGCTCCCCCACATCGATCCGGAGCGGCGCAATCTGCGCCCTGCCGCTGAGAAATTCCACGACGTCGGAGAGGTGATCCACCGCAATGACCTCGATCCCGGCAACCAGGGCCGCTTCGGCGGCGTTTTGACTGGGGAGGATCAGCCCGCGGATCCCCATTCCCTTTGCCCGGAAGGCAGCGGAAAGCGCGCCGTGGACCCCTTTCACTCCACCGTCCAGGGAGAGCTCTCGCAGGAGGAGGTAATCGCCCAGCGGAGCGGCAGGCAGCAGCTCCTGGGCGGTGAGGATCGCCACGGCAATGGGGAGATCGAAGGCGGTCCCCTCCTTTTTGATATCGGCGGGGGCGAGATTGACGGTGACATGATGGCCGGGAAAGGGGTAGCCGGAATTCTTGATGGCGGCCTTGATCCGGTCCTTGCTCTCCCGAACGCTGACATCGGGAAGGCCGACGGTCGAAAACAGGGGAAGACCGGTGGCCAGATCGACCTCTACCGTAACGGGATGCGAGTCGATGCCGATGACAGTGGCGCTGATGGCCTTGACGATCAACAAAACACCCCCGGAGGTTAAAAGTCCTGATGCCCGGATGTTTCTGAACCGAATCCGGCAGGCATACTAAATGAGAATGGGGGTTTGCGCAAGGGAATTGTTTATGTAGGTGATGTATCAGATCTTGTGTCAGGTATAGAAGAAGGGGTATCTCCCGGTTAACGAGACCGAAAAAGAAAGGAGATACCCCATGGAACAAGTAGTTTGGAGTTTGCCACAGGCTTATC
>Ga0172371_10000859_pt1 | contig 48056 bp, 45 predicted proteins | sample Lak12m_FD_114543 | JGI IMG/M metagenome (GOLD analysis project Ga0172371, IMG submission 114543) | Freshwater microbial communities from Kabuno Bay, South-Kivu, Congo - kab_022012_12m | ecosystem: Environmental > Aquatic > Freshwater > Lake | place: Democratic Republic of the Congo: South-Kivu... | reverse complement strand
CGTCCCGTATAAATACGGCGCGTATATAAATACGGCAGACAACACCGTCAAAATCTTTGCGGACATGCTATCAACAGGAAATAAAGGCCAATTCGATGCAAATGAAGTGTTCAATACCTATACGCTCCCAAGCACGTATAAATACGAACTTGTAAATTTAGCGGCACCAGCTCCATCGGCAATAACCCTATTTTACGAGCCAACCACCGCGAAATTTTCAATAGGAGAGTCGCTGGAAACGGGCGAAATGTACGCAGCTATAAAAATTTCCGAAAAAGATACAACTAGAGAAAGCTACATAGTTTTATTTAAAAACGCCGGCAATCCGGAAAATTTCACATCATTAAATGAAATACCAGGTAAATAAAAAAGGAGAAACTTTAATAGAAGTTATCGCGGCTTTAACATCGCTCGTGCTTGCCGGAGTAGCTGTGATGACGCTGATTATTTCCGTGATGAGTTCAACCGCAATTTCAAAAGAATATTTAATTGCTCAAAATCTCGCCCGCGAAGGAATCGAAGGCGTCATAAACATCCGAGACACAAACTGGCTGCTTTATCCGTCGGAGAAAGATGCAAAATGGCTGGAAATAAACGAAAACGGTTTTTATATACTGGAAAACTCCAGCGACAAATTCTCTCTTGAAGAAAAAGGAGTAGCAGACGTAAAAAATGATGTGTACAAACTTGAATTGCAATCCGTGCCAACTTTTTTTAGACAAATAACGTTCGATGAAATCGACGCGGATACGATACAAGTAAATGTAAAAATCTATTGGGAAAGCAAATCAAATCCAACCACATACGAATTAAGTTCAATTTTAGTAAATTATGAAAAATAAAGGTTTTACATTGATAGAAGTTTTGATTGCGGCGAGCATATTCGCGATGGTCTCGATGATCGGCGCGACAATTTTTATGAATATTTCACAAACGGAAAGAAAAACCTCTCTATCAAACGCAATTTACGAAGACGCGAGAGTGATTATGGAAATGCTCGCGCGAGAAATCCGCGCAGGGACAATTGATTACGAAGAATATTACAGCGTAGAAGTTTTGGGAGCGGCTTACTATGGAATAAATAGGGGAGTCTACGGCAGTAGATTTTATGATCCGGGATACAAATACAACGCAGGAAATCCAATACCCGGCTCAAATCCGGCAGATTTAGGAACAACTTGTTTTGATCCAAGCACCGGAAACTCCGGCCCATGCGGCGACACTTACACAATTCTCTTCCCCCTTTCCGTCGACAAAAACACAGGGAAGAATTTTTGGAGCAATGAGAATCCATCCGAAAACGCTTTTTGCGACAACTCCAAGGGAATTTGTGATAACTCTCTGCCAAGTGAGCTGTATCTGATTTCCGCCGACGGCCGCGAAAAAACGATTTTAATAAAGCAAAAAATATCAGGAACATCGGACGATTACGCTCTGTCAATGATAAAGCTCGAAGGCGTGGATAAAGATACGAACGGAATTGTGGACATTTTCAAATGTAAGTCGGATTATGACTGCAAAACAAAAATCCCGGAAGAAGATTTTAACCATCCCGCAGGATTGAACTATGAAGACATAACACTCCCATTAACGGGAGAAAATAAAGATTTCAACATGGTAACATCCGACTTTGTCCCAATCTCCCCACTCCGCAGTTCGATAAAAACTTTAAAATTCAAAATTTTCCCCAAAGAAGACCCATACAAAGCCTTCGCAGAAAAAGAAGTGCAATTTCAGCCGTATGTAACAATTATTCTCACGCTCGAACCTTCTGAAAAAGAAAAACAAAATTATCCGGGCACCCCGCCGGAAATTACAATCCAAACAACAGTCTCCGCAGGAGTTAAACAAAAAATCACAACCTACCCGCCAACAAAAGATCTCACTTGGATTCAAGATGTCGCGCCATAGAGCTTAAACCTTCACCACAAACCCCACAATCTTCCCCGGTACAAAGATTTCCTTAATAATTTTCCCCTCAGCCAGATACTTCGCAACATTCGGAACCTCTTTCGCGTTTTTCAAGACATCCTCCTTTGAAGCATCGGCAGGCATTTCAACAGTTCCGCGCAGCTTGCCATTGATTTGAACCGCATAAATGACAACAGAACTTTTAATAAATGCAGGATCGTACTTTGGCCATCCTCCATCAAAAACACTATACTTGCCGCCAAGAGTTTCCCAACATTCCTCCGCCAAGTGCGGCGCCATCGGAGCAATTAATTGGATCAAAATCCCGGCAGACTTTTCGTCAATTCCAGTGACAGAAACAGTATTCAAAAATTCCATCAAAGCGCTTATAGCCGTATTAAAATGGAGACTTTCAATATCTTCGGTAACACGTTTTATTGTTTTGTTTAAAGCTCTTTTTAGTCCGTCAGCATCCGAAACTTTTTTATCACCCGAAACGATTTCCCAAATTCTCTCAACCAGCCTCGCGATCCCTTTTATTCCTTTATCGCTCCAATCTCCGCCTTGTGTGAAAGGCCCCATAAACATCAAGTACATGCGAAAAACGTCGCTCCCATATTGCTCAACAAAACTATCCGGACTCACGACATTCCCTTTCGATTTACTCATCTTTGCGCCATTTTTTGTAATCATCCCTTGATGGACGAGTCTTTTAAACGGCTCTTCAAAATCGACCCATCCCAAATCATGCAAAACCATATTCACAAAACGCGCATAAAGTAAGTGCATGCACGCGTGCTCCGGCCCGCCGATATACATGTCCACAGGCAGCCATTTTTTTGTAAGCTCTTTGTCAAAAGCGGCTTTCTTAAGCCCCGAAGACGGGTATCTTAAATAATACCAACTTGAGCAGACGAACGTGTCCATGGTCTCGCTTTCTCTTTTCGCTGCGCCTCCGCAGACAGGACATAATACATTCATAAATTTCTTGCTGTGAAAAAGCGGAGATTTGCCATCGCCTTTTAATTTAAACTCAACATCCAGCGGCAATTCCACAGGCAGATCTTTCTCCGGCACCGGCACCGTCCCGCATTTATTACAATAAATTACCGGAATCGGCGCCCCCCAATATCGTTGTCGTGAAATGAGCCAATCTTTAAATTTGTAATTTATAACTCGTTTGCCCCATCCTTTTTTCTCAATATAATCCATGATCTCTTTTGTAGCTTTGTGGATATCCATGCCATCAATAAATCCACTATTCATCATAATACCCTCTTTTTCTTGTACTTGTTCAGGTCTAGTAATTGGCGATTTGTCGCCGTCAGATCCAATTACAACACGAATAATTTCAATGCCCTTTTCCAAAGCGAATTCGAAATCTCTCAGGTCATGCCCAGGAACTCCAACAACACAACCAGTCCCAACACTAGCCAATACGAAATCGCTCACGTATATCGGCATCTTCCTGCCAGTTAGTTGATTAATAGCATGAAGTCCAGTAAACACACCGGTTTTTTTTCGCCCCTCAGAGATTCTATCAAGCTCAGTTTTATTTCGAGCTTTTTTAATATAATCATCAATTTCTTTTCTATTTGAAAATGAATCAATATTCTTTCCGACAAATCCGCTCTCGGGCGCCACAACGATAAACGTCGCTCCAAAATTCGTATCGGGGCGAGTTGTAAAAACTGTAATCTTTTCATCAATTTCAGAAACATCATAAGTAATGTTTATTCCCTCTTTTTTCCCAATCCAATTCTCCTGCATCAGCTTCGTTTTCTCGGGCCAATCGAGCCCGTCATATTTCAAAAGCCTGTCAGCATAATCGCGAATTTTCCAAAACCATTGCTCCAAATCTTTTTGCTCAACGACCGAGTGGCACCTGTCGCAAGTCCCATCCTGCACCTGCTCATTCGCGAGAACGGTCTGGCATGAAGGGCACCAATTCACAGCTTGTTTTTTCTTGTACGCCAAGCCCTTTTTATAAAGTTGTAAGAAAATCCATTGAGTCCATTTGTAATACTCGGGATTGGAAGTCATCAAAGTTTTATCCCAGTCGTGCATTCCACCAATAGCCGAAATTTGCTTGATCATATAATCAACATTTTTCCCAATACTAACAGTAGGATGAACTCCGGTCTTGATCGCGTAATTCTCCGCCGGCAGTCCGAAACTATCAAATCCAATCGGCTCAAAAACATCGTATCCTTTCATTCTCATATACCGTCCATGACTATCTGGCGGTGCGTAAGCGTACCAATGCCCGATATGCAGCTTATCGCCAGAAGGATACGGGAACATGACAAGATTGTAATATTTCTTGTCCTTCGACGTCTTTTTTACATCAACTTTATACAGTTTCGTCTTTTTCCATTTTGCCTGCCATTTTTTTTCTACCTTGGAAGCGTTGTAAGACATGGCAAAATACTACTCAAAACTCAAGTCCATTACAAGAGATCAAGTTTATTCTCCAACCGGCTCCTCAATTGAAGCTCCCGTCTGGACTTCCGATCCCTCCACCTTCCCAAACCCCTCCACCTTCTTGGTAATATCTTTAATGGATCCGATTATTTCCAAAACTTTTCCTTTATCATCAACAACCGGCAGAAACGAAACCATCACAACGGAAGTTCCGCCATCCGCCCTCAAAAGCCCATAAGGCCCTGTCCCGTTCTTTGCTTTTCCGGACTGCAAAACAGAAGTGTATTCCGTCGCGAAATCAGGTAAATCAGCGGAAGAAATTAAAGAAAAGAAAACCTTGCCTTTAACAACCCCATCAGTATCACCTTTAGCCACATCAGTGGAATACCCATACTCCTCGGAAAATCTCTCGTTCAAGAATTGAACTTTCCCCTCGGGCAAAAGCGCAAAAACAGCCCCTCCAAATCCGTCTAAAGCTTTTTTATAAACTTCATCCAAATTCGCATCTTCGCCAACCCCTTCGGAACTTTTTTCATGAGCGGTTTCCCCGTGAGAATTTCCCCCTTCACTAAAGTAAACGTGATGCCCGTCTTCTTCGCCAGCACCGGCTTCGAGTACGCTAGCCTTTATGTACTCGGGAGAAGAAATCTCCTCGTTTATTGAAAGCAACATCACTGAAAAAGAAACAAGGAAGATCAGCACCGCGGCGATAGCAATCTTGTTGTTTTGCGTAATTGATACCATGGAAATTATTCTATCTTGTTTATTACATTATAAAACAAAATAGAATAAAAGTCAACTAACAAAAGGGGAGGTATCTGGTTCGGGCGAAGTTTCCGAAGATACGCGTTCAACAGATGTGCTCTCGGCAAGTGTGCTCACAGTAGGCATGCTCTCAGTAGGCGCGCTCACGGCAAGCGCGCTCACGGTAGCCCCACTCCCCACCGGCGCACTTCCCACGGACACATTTCCGGCCTGCATTCCATTCTGCACCCCGGCCTGCATTCCATTCTGCATTCCAGCCTGCATTCCATTCTGCGCCCCGGCCTGCATTCCATTCTGCACCCCGGCCTGCATTCCATTCTGCATTCCGTCCTGCGCCCTCTCCACTTTCGGCAGCACCCTCGCGCTCTCCCTAGCCGAAACTTCCTTTTGGCTTGTTAACTCAAGGAAAGTAAAAGTCCAAACAGCATACGAAAAAATATCAACAATTCCTCCAAGATACGCGGCAACCACCAAAGCGACGACCCCAACCGCTCCGGCAACAACAAGAAGCGCGGACTCCAGCGCCAGCGTCGCCAAAAACGCGCCGGTAAGAAGCACAATCGCCGGAATCAAAAACACCAAAATCGCCTGAATGACAATTCGCACGCCGATAATAATCATCAAAAAAGTAATAAGAAAAGTCTGCTGCCAATTGAAAATGACAAGCTTCGCGCTCTTCTTCATCGCGGACAAAATCCCCTCATCGTCAACGATTATAAAAAGATCCGAATACGTAAAAAGAAGAAAAAGCGCGATCGACACGACGAATATAAGAACAAAAGCCGGAATCATCATTTGAAAAATAGCAGGCCCCAAATTCCTCAAGACAAATCCCATTTCGATAATTATTGAAAAAGGAGCAAAAGTTTTCACCAATAAATGAAATTCAAAAAGCGGAAGAAAAACAAGCATTCCGTATTTCAGCCCGACCCCGACTCCGGATTTCTGCCCATTTTTAGCGCGGGCAATCGCCTGAATAGCCGAAGCTTTAAACAAAGTCGGAACCAAAAACCACAGTACGGCGATAATTATTGCAACAATTATCAAAGGAACACTCAACGAGGCGTGCGTTTTTAAAAAATTCCAAACAAAACCAACCACGTCATTCAAAAAACTTTCATCGGTCTCATTAAACAGATAAGACTTTTTAAAGGCAAAAAACTGATAGGCGATATATCCGATACCAACCGTGGTTGTAAGGAACGAAGGAAGAAATCCAAACCAGTAAATAAGTCTTTTGTTCTCCTGAGTAAATTTCCACGAATCTATAATTGTCTGTCGGTAATTCATACTGGAATTATATACCAAAAAACTTTTTCCTTGCCAAATTATCCAAAGTTTGGTAAATTTAAACCTGATATACCGATATAACCAAATTTAATTATGCAACGCACAGAAAAGAAGAATCTCATTTCAAAGTTCGCGACTCACTCAAAGGACACAGGATCCCCCCAAGTCCAGATTGCAATTCTTACAGAAAGAATCAATAGGCTTCAGGAACATCTGCTAGCTCATCAAAAAGACCACCACTCAAGAAAAGGACTTTTGGAATTGGTTGGAAAACGCCGAAAACACATGAATTATTTGCGCTTGCATAGAAAGGAAGAATATGAGGAATTAACAAAAGCGTTAAAACTAAGAAGCTCTACGGAAGTTAAATCAAAATACCAGACGAAAAAGAAATCAAGTAAGAAGGCGGAAGAAAAGAAAGAAACCGCAAAGAAAACCGAGAAAAAAGCGGCAAAAAAAACCGCGAAAAAAACAAAGAAAGCAAACAAAGCGAAAAAAGCAAAGAAATAGCAGCGCGAACGAAGTGAGCGCAACGAGCCCGAAGCCCAGCGCCGCCGAAGACGAAACTACCGGTAAAGAAATAGTCCCTTAACATATAGGATTTAAAAAAACCTTGAATCGAAAAGATTTAAGTTTCAGGATTTAGGAAATTTCAAATTGAAACTTTTTGAATCTTGTCACTTAAACTTTTGATTTCAAGGTTAATTATCACATTAACCATTATTAATTATGGAATCAAAAGATTTTTCAATGAATCTTTCTGGAAAAGAATTAACTTTTTCAGTAAGAAAATTACACACTCAAGCGACAGGTTATGTAATCGCTTCTTTAGGCGACACCGTCATAATGGCGAACGCCTTGGTAAATGAAAAAGGCAAAGTGGGAGCAACATTCTTCCCAATGGCGGTTGACTACGAAGAAAACATGTACGCCGCGGGAAAAATTAAAGGCTCAAGATTTATAAAAAGGGAAGGACGCCCATCGGACAACGCGATTTTAACATCACGTTTGATCGACAGGCCTATTCGCCCACTATTCCCAAAAGGAATGACAAATGAAGTCCAAATTATTTGCTCCGCTTTATCAGCGGATCTTGAAGTTGATCCGGGGACAACGGCGCTAAACGCGGCTTCGGCGGCTTTGATGCTCACCGGAGCTCCATTCGAAGGCCCAATTGGCGCAGTTAGAGTCGGCTATATGGAGAAAGAAGGAATAATTATCAACCCATCATACGAACAATGCGCGACCGGAAAATTGGATTTGGTAGTCGCCGGCACAATGGACGCGATCACAATGGTTGAGGCGGCGGCAAACGAAGTCTCGGAAGAAATTTTACTCGAAGCTCTGGAGACGGCTCACAAAAACATCAAAGAAATTTGCAAACTTCAGATTGAATTTGCGAAAGATTATAAAAAATCTCATGAAGTCACGGAAATCATCGCGGAATTCAACCTTCCGTCAAAAGAGGCGATCGACGCAGTGGAAAAAGTCATCACGGACAAGATGCTCGATGAAGTAAAAGGGACTTCAAAAAAAGAAGTTAAACAAAAATTGCATGAATTGGAGAATTTGGTTTTGGAAAAGTACAAAGACAAATTGGTAGATAATAAAAAAGACGCGATTGACGGCAAACTCACCGAAGGTGAGCTAAAAGAAGTCGTTTTAAGTAAATTGGAAAAAAGAATGCGCCACAATATTTTGGCGAAAGGAGAGAGAATAGACGGAAGAAAAGTGGACGAAATCCGCGCGTTAAATTCAGAGGTCGGAGTTCTTCCACGCACACACGGATCAGGTTTGTTTAACAGAGGAGAAACGCAAGTTCTCACAATCACAACTTTGGGAGGACCTTCTGACGCACAGGTAATCGACACAATGGACAAAGACGAAGAAAAACGTTACTGGCATCACTATCATTTTCCTTCATACGCAACCGGTGAAATAAAACCGGTGAGAGGCCCGTCGCGCAGAGAAATCGGCCACGGGGATTTGGCGGAACGAGCTTTGATTCCGGTCCTTCCGGAAAAAGAAAAATTCCCATACACAATGTGGCTGGTTTCCGAAGTCACAAGTTGTAATGGAAGTAGCTCAATGGCTTCTGTCTGCGGTTCAACGCTTTCGTTGATGGATGCCGGCGTGCCAATTACAAGACCGGTTTCTGGTGTCGCAATGGGGCTCGTAGTTGATAAGGAAAAATTCACCGGCGGTGAAAAAGACGACGGTTCTTACAAAATTCTCACAGACATCCAAGGCATGGAAGATTTCGCCGGCGACATGGATTTTAAAGTCACCGGAACAACGGAAGGAATCACCGCGTTACAAATGGACATTAAGGTAAAAGGAGTCTCTGTCGAATTGATGAAAAAGGCTTTAGCTAGGGCAAAGGAAGCAAGAATGGAAATTTTGGAATCAATGCTTAAAGCAATCGAAAAACCCCGTGAAAAACTTTCTCCATACGCACCGTTAATAATGAACATGCAGGTCAAACAAGAGCAAATTCGTATTGTTATCGGAAAAGGTGGAGAAACAATTCAGACGATTATTAAGGAATGTGAAGTCGAAATGGATATCGACGATAATGGCTTAATTACAATCACAGCGCCAAACCAAGAAGCCGGCGAAAAAGCGATGAATTGGGTCAAACGTATCACCTACGAACCAAAAGTAGGTGACGTTATCGAAGGGAAAGTCACAAGAATCATGGAGTTCGGCGCATTTGTAGAAATTACTCCGGGCAAAGACGGCTTGGTTCACATTTCTCAATTGGCAAAAGAAAGAGTGAATAAGGTCGAAGACGTCGTAAAACTAGGAGATGTAGTCAAAGTAAAATTAGTTGAAATCGACGATCAAGGAAGATACAATCTGTCGCGCAAAGCTCTTTTGAAATAGTATTCGCGGGTATCGTATAACGGCTATTATGCGACCTTGCCAAGGTCGAGACACGGGTCCGACTCCCGTTACCCGCTCCAGTAAATTAACAGATAGCCCCTAACGATAGGGGCAAACTTGTCTTTCAAAATAGTTCTATTTAAAATGTAGCCATGATAAACATCAAAAAGGCTGGTCTTTCTGACTTAGAAATTATAGCCGAATTAGGAGCGCAAACTTTCCGTGAAACTTATTCCAATGCAAATAGCGAAAAAGATATGGACGAATACATGTCAAAGGCTTTTAATTTGCAAAAAATAAAGGAAGAGTTATCAGATAAAAACACGATTTTCTTTTTGGCAACATTAGACAGCCAAAATATAGGTTATGCGAAAATGAGTACAAATAGAAAAAGAAAAAAACTGAAAGAGTTCAAGACAATCGAACTAGAGAGACTGTATGTATTAAAGAAAATAATAGGGAAAGGGGTAGGAAAAGCTTTGATGGAACATTGCTTGGATTATGCAAAGAACCATGAATTTGAGGTCGTTTACACACAGGTCTGGGGAGAAATGTACTATAAAAATCTAAAAGCTATAGAATTCTATAAAAAATGGGGATTTGAACCGTTTGACGAAGAGATTTTTAAACTAGGAAAAAGTAAGCAAAAAGATATTTTGATGAAAAAAGAGCTTTTGAATTAGCAGACAACCTTATATTTTATTTATGAAAAAGCTATGAAAATCTCGATCAGAAAATTCAGAATTCAAGACACAAAAGAAGCGGCTAAACTAATTCTAAAAACATACGGCAAATTCTGCTCTGGAGATGCAACAGAAGAAGCGAACTTGAGATACCTAACACAATATGATACAAGACAAAACAAAATTGCAGAATTGGAAAAAAAATTCAGGAGAACAAAAATATCTTTTGTAGCAGTAGTGAACAATAGCGTCATCGGAGTAATCAGAGGGGATGAAAAAAGAATATGGAATCTTTTCGTTAACGGGAATTATCACAGGAGAGGAGTAGCGAAATCCCTAGTTGAAACATTTGAAAAGGAAGCAAAAAAACACAAAGCCAAAAAAATTAAGATTATAGCATCTTTGTACTCAGTCCCTTTCTATGTTTCTGTCGGCTACAAAAAGACAACAGGAATCCGCAATTACAAAGGGATAAAAGTCCAGCCGATGAAGAAAGTCCTTTAAATGTGGTACAATCAAACGGTCATCCCCATAACCCTACTTTTCATGAAGCGTTCAATAAAAATAATGCTCGGGATAATTCTGGGACTGATAGTCGTTTTTGGGATAGTGTTAGCAGCAAACGGAGACTTTCTTCAAGGTCGTCTGCCACTAAGATCAAAATCTCTCCCAGCATATGACGAAACAAAGATTAAAAAACCAAAGAGAGACCAGAAGGGATTACCAGCTTATGACGAAAAGAAGTATGAACAATACAATAGTCAATTTGCCGATGGGATTTTCTTAATAACTTCAAAAAAATGTGACAACGAAAATGTTTCATACTGTTGTGGGAATGGGATCTGGGATCACGGACTAGAATCTTACGCAACATGCCCAGAAGACATTGGAACTTATTTTGAATCCGCAGGAAGACCTATTGAAAAATCTACAGATAATGGAAAAGTTAGCATAATTTGTATATATCCATGCCCATACAGCGATGAAGTATTTGGCAAATATGCCAAGAAGTACATTGATCTATATGACAAAATGACAGCATTTACTGGACATTTTCCCCCATTATTCGAGGATGATTTTTATAATTCTGGATACGAAAAATTATTCAATACAGATAAAACTCCGCCAATAACATTAATACTTGGTGATAGTAATTATTCTAATAGTGGATTTTATCTCATGGGGACGACAGGAGGGGAGTATGTCGTTAACATGGGATGTCCGACAGGATTGTGCTATCCAGATCAGGAAGATTATGTTTATCTTAATTCAATAGACACAATTTTTTACAAACTTGATTATCAGGGACAACCGTACCAGCAATACGAATCCCCACACATAGAAGTGCATGAAACACTTCACAACTCAATTCCTACTGCATACTGTAGTGATTGGGATCACGGAGTTATCATGTTTCTTGATAATATAATCACAAACGGAGAGTTGATTTATGAGCAATACTTCGATGTCATGAATTACATGTATGAAAACAAAATTTCTTTTTCCGAACTCCCTGAAGAGTACATGGAAAAAATCCACAACGCCGCGGGATCTGATTACGCACGTGCAGTTGGTTATATATTCTTGGGAGGGTTGCACGAGTATTATGGGTGTGATGAAAACTGTGTGAAAGGAATTGTGTATAATTGGATAGAAGGTCTCAATAATTCAAACAAAAACGTTTGTTATGGTGGTGGCTTAATCGAGATAATAAATAATCACACACCACAAGATGCGAGTGAATGGATTGAGTTAATGGGTCTTACGACTGGAGACGGATTAGACATTTTTAAATAACCACCCCAGTCCGCACTTCCTTCACCAAGGAGCTCCAAAAAGGTTTCTGGCTTATACAAGCCATTTCCATGAGTTTACTTGTTGTCTGTCTTTGCGTATGAGATTTTGAAAAATATCATCCAACGCTTCTTCTGCCATGGAGCTCTTAATTTAAATAACTATGCCTCAAAATGAGTTCTTACTGCCCGTTGAACATCAGCAATTTGAGAATAATCTTTCGAAACTCGAGAAATTATACAACGATGCTTGCCATTAGCCCCTTTTGGGATATTAGAAACAACTTCTAACGTTACACTTACTTCATTATTTAAAACTTGCCTGATGAAATTAGCCATAATAGAGCCAACAGAATCATTGTAATTGATGGGAGGAACTATTCTCAAAATAACTTCGTTAGGAGTAGTTTGTTCCAACTGATATTGCAACCCGTGCGTTACTACACCACATTCTAAAAACCAATGATAAGTGGCATCCATCAAAGTTCCGGCTGGAATAATAGAGCCACTTGGTAAAACAAAACTATCCGTAGCCCTTCCATTCAAATTCGATAGAATCCTAAAATTACTACCACAGGGGCATCGTTCATTATCAATTGCAGCAAGATCTCCCTGCTTATATCTTATTAATGGTGTTGCTTGATTGAGTAAATTAGTTCCAACTACTTCACCACATTGTCCAGGCGCAGCTGGTTTACCATCTGGTCCCAAAATTTCCGTATGGCAAACATCTTCCTCCAAATGGTAAGAATGACATGGACATTCAAGGGCAATGCGTGTCAATTCTTCGCTGCTGTACTCGTCAAGCACAGGAATACCAAAATGTCTTTCAAATTCTTGACGTTCATAAGCTGAAGATTGCTCAGAATGAAGATTCACAAGAACAACTCCAAACTGCCTTAAATTACCAATATATTTCTGAAGCTCCCTTAAATAGCTTGGGTACAAAGCAAGTACTTTAGGGGATAATCGTTTGATAGCTTCAGCTACTACTTCCGGCTTCTCGCGAGTCGATAGAAATTCTGCCTTAAACATCCCGTCAACAGAAGTAAACCACCACGGACATGTATATATTTGCAACGAGCAATCATTAGGCGAAAACTGCCCACGACTTTGAGCGTAAAATTGTCTTACACCATACACAGTATCAAGCATTACAGCCTTTTTATCGACTGCAACAGTAACAACTTTCCCGGATGACCCCGAACTCCTAGTGGTAAATTCAGTGGTATACCGGTCACTAACACACTCAGGCCAAGATTCAATCAATTCTTCTTTTGTTACAGGCGGCAATCGATAAAAATCCTCCCAAGAGCGTAAATCTTCGGGATGAAACCCGGCATTACCATATTTTCTCCTATAAAAAGGGACGGTATCAAATGCATGTTTTACAAGCCATTGAATTCTTTCAAATTGTTGCTGAAAAATCACTTCCAACGGTAATCGAGGGGTATTAACTATTGACGGATAAAAATCTTCATAAACTTTTCTTAATTCTTCATGATCTTTTGGCGATTCTCCCCTGAAGTCGGGGTTACCAAGATCGATAGAAGTCATTTGTTTTTCTGTCATAACATAGTTTGGTTAATACGCATTTTTTCCTTAGTAATTCCATTTTCAATCAAATCTCTGCCATAAACAGCCTGAGCAATAGCAATAAAGGCATTAGCGGTTGGGGTAGGGATGTCTGACAATCTTCCTAATTCCGACAAAGGTACTAACCCGTAAGGGACATCTTCTGTTAAATATCGATGATTTACGTCTGTCGGACCTTTCACCATCCCAGTTGCGTCATCACTGATGACAGCTTCATACAAGGGTTCTAACGGGTTGCTACTGCCTTTTAAATACATTGCAAGCGTTGGCATATTGAATCCTAGTGCTTTACCAATTGCCATGCGTTCGTCGTCCAACGCTTGCATAATCTTTGCTATCGAAGGTGTCATTGCCCCTTCAGATCTATAAAAAGCGAAATCTTCACCTCTCTCTATACGTGTTAAGTTGAAGTATGCAATTGGAGGATGAAGCATCATATTCCAGTTCAACATGCCACAATTAAGTGTATTTTTAGTCAAATCAATTCGCCCTCCAAATCAATTCTCGATAAGATCACGAGCATATGCTGTGTTAGAAGAAGAATATGCTCCTGCCCATAGGTGTGGTAGCCGATAATGCAAATGTAACCTGTCACGATCAGATAAACGTGCCACAAAAGGCAATTGATTTGTTTCAAGCCATCCTCTATTTCTGACCGTATCTGAACAAGATAAACCAACCCCCAACCCTCCGGGGACTAGTACAATCGGAGTATCACCATTTGTTTTTTGCGCAGCAGTTTCTAGGTAATTCCTCCTTGCCTTTGCTGGTGCAACAATCGCAACAGCATCCGTATTACAAAAAGCAGTATCGACATCCGTAGTAACTCTTACTTTTTGATTAAAATCACGTTGCATCTCTGTAACATGAAAAGATTGTCTATCTAATAAAACTTGTGCCGCATCTGGATTTTCTAAGGACAGCAAAGTCACCTCTCTCCCTTTTTGAGCGAGAGTCGTTGCAGTAGCTAATCCGCCTGCTCCTGTGCCACAAACCGTAATTTTTTCTAATTGATTAATATCTCTGTACCCCATATTTAACAAAAAGGAAAAAATAATAATACAATAAAGACTTTTTGGCTAGAGCTTCTTCTTTTTTATTAAGCAGTCCGCACTTCCTTTACTAAGGAGCTCCAGCAAATTAACAGATAGACCCACATATCAGGGGCAAACTGCCTTTTACTGTCTTCATTCATCGAGAAGTGATACAATCAAACGGTCATCCCAATAACCCCACTTTTCATGAAGCGTCCAATAAAAATAATGCTCGGAATAACTCTAGCTATGATAGTTATTTTAGGGGTAATGTTGGCACTTAACGGAAATATACTGCAAGGACGTCTTTCAATACGGCTACCAGCCTATGATCAAACAAAAGTCCAAAAATCAGTACGCAAAGTTAAAATCCCACCAGCATATAATGATGCTTCATGCAAAGAGTCTGATAACGGGAAAGACTTTTCTAACAAAGGCAATATAGACGGGAAGCTGGCAGGCGGACAAACTCATAAAGACACAGATTTTTGCATACCATCTAGTTTTGGAGACGATAACCCGGAATTGGTTGGGAAACTAAGGGAATATTATTGCGACGAAGACGGATATGTTAAATACGAGGATTATAGTTGTCCAACTTCCACTCACTGTTACCAAGGGGCTTGCCAATCAGACAGCGCACTCGCCTTGAAAGGACTATATGTGGGGTGCACAAATCCATGGGTTTCAAATTATGATTCATCTGCAAACGCTGAAAATGATTCATGTTTATACCTCGGTAATAAACACATTCCCTTAACCAGACCATTTCCCATTAATGATGAGGAGGAGATCCCGCCTGCTTATATACACCAAGGATCGATTCTTGTCATAGTCCCATCGGGATATGAAGAATATGGAGAGGCAATGCTGCAAGACTTACAATATTGCCAAAATCTTGTGACTAATTTTCTGGGGATAAATTCTTACTGGGAAGATATTATCGCAAAAATTTACGTCTCTAAAGATGGACAAACATCGGGAGAATACAATCCAGAAATTGGGAATATTATATATAAAAAAAGCCAAGAAAACTTAAATGACGAACTTCAGGAAGTTATAACTAATAACGAAGAAGGATTTCTATATAACTCCTCGCCTTCATACTGCGCAAATACTCACGAATACACACATTTCATTGTGGCAAAGACACATATCCCTTGGTGGGCAAATGAAGGTATAGCAGAATACAGCCAGAAATATAATCAACTAGGGAGTAAGGACGAATATGTATGTGACAACGATGGATGGTACGGAAATGATTACTGGGGGGATGGACAATACAAAAAATTCGAATATTCCAATTTGCTGGAAGAATATGGAAATAACCTAGGGGATGGTCCAAAATGGTATCACACAGCGATGTGTTTTTGGGAATTATTTGAGCAAAGTTTCGGACATGAGAAATTGATAGAAGCTTTTCAGTTACTTAGGCTAAAAGATAGTGAAGCGGTTCAATTGAACGAACCAATAACGAAATTCTTCATAGAAGAGATATTATTCGAAGTAGTGGACAACCAAGATCTAAAAACGATTCTAGATAAATTTGGCTTCACCAAAGGCGTAGACTACACTTTTTAGTATACCTTCAGTCCGCACTTCCTTCACCAAGGAGCTCCAAATATTTGGTATTACTTTTTTGCCTTCGCGGATATACAAACCGCTATTTTTATGCTATAATTAGATGTCGACAAACTATACCCTATGAAAAAAGAACAACAAGAAGAAATTGTTGAAATTGAGGAGGCGGAATCGCTCAAACTACCCGACCCAGAAGACTCAAAAGGAGTGAATAATCAAGTCGTCTCTGTAAGACAGCAGGTGATAGATCTTCTTTATGGACAGAAAAAATTTGCCAGACATTTTGGAATTTACATCGGAAATTTATGGGCGCTTTTGCCACAATTAACCCAGGAACAAAAAAATAAATTAGAAGAGAAAATCGGGAAAGAAAGACTGGAGGATATTAAAAATGGAATAATCAAAGTAACAGAGCTACAATCATCAGACAACATAGCGTTGCTCGAAATAATACCGGAAGAACAACGCGAAATCGTCTATCAACAAACGAAATTGCCAAACAGGACACAAGAATTCTACAAAAGAAAAGCCTATGAATTGCATGAATTTACACGATTAATAGAAGTAGAAGACGACCAAATAGTTGATATCGCGGGAGGAGCAGGTGACGTAGGTCGAGTCTTGTCTTCAATTACAGGGAAGCCGGCGGTAGTGCTTGATGCGGATCCAAAACAAATACGATTCGTGGAAGAATTGAACTCAATACTGGGACAAAATATAACAGGAAGAAGATTTGACATAAGAAATGAAAAAATACCAGAAGGAACATGGGTCGCAAAACATCCATGTGGTGATTTAGCCGACAATATCATCCAGCAATGGTCTCAAAATGAAGGAACCAAGGCCTTGTATATAATGACCTGTTGCCAGGGAATGGCAAAAGAATATCCAAATCCATACGGGTTTTCAAAAGAAGAATGGAAATCGCTTTGCAAAAAATCAGATTTAACAAACAGTCAGGATCCGACAAAAAGAAAAGAAGGGCAGGAAGCAATGGACAGACTGGATTCGGCAAGAGTTGATTACTTGGAAAGAAAAGGTTTCAAAGCAAAATTAACGCACATCCCAGGAACAATTAAGGGGAACGTCATAGTCGCCAAGAAAGAATAATCTTCGCCACCAGCCCGCACTTCATTTATTGGTCTAAACAATTGTTGTATTCCACCGAATCATTGTAGAAATCGTTCTGGCAAGATGTAAGACAATCTTCGTATTCAAAAGTCGGATAGCTTGGTAATCCATTGCACTGACTGCAATTATAAACAGGAGCACTGCCACAACTAGAAATATCACCGTAATCCGAAGAATCTGTTCCATACGCCACGCACACACTGCAATTCGCTTGATCAGGAGAAGGTTCACATGTCCCATCGCAAGTATCCAAGCAATCACTGTTTTTCATGGAATCACCGGTACATTTATTAGCCAATTCTTCCCCAGCGGAGCAAGCGCTCCATCCGGTGCATGAAACGGAACATAATACTTGTACATCCTCACCGCCGCCATATTTCATGTCGCTCAAAAATTCTGACTGGATATCTGCAGGAAATTTCCCACCGGCCTCTGAACTTGAACACCTATTTCCAGATCCAAGCCTAAATTCATTGACTTCAACCACGCTTTTATTAGCCTTCATATCTTGTTTTGAAACTTGAATGCTTATAGCCCAATTCTCATATCCCGAACACTTGTTCGTCTGTGATGTAATAAGATCAGAACACTTAGTCATGTATTCTTCCTTGCTCAGGCTCATAGCCAATTCTTTAATATTCAAACTCTCAAGCAAATTCAAAGTGCGATCCATTATCACAGACATTTCCGCGCGGTTAAGCAATCCATCAGGTGAAAAATGTCCCTCCGATGTTCCACTCATAAGGCCAGTCGTATAAACAAGAGCTATATTCTCAAAATATTTATTGTCTTTTGAAACGTCCCGAAAAACAACCGCAGTTTCGCGAGCCTTATTTAAAGCTTCAATAAAAGTACTACCCAGTATCAAATCAGTTAATCTCGCAACCTCAGCACGGGTGACCAAAGCATCAGGATTAAAACTTTCAGAATCATCATCAAAAACAGCAGACTCACTATTCAAAGTAACCAAGCAAACAGGAACATAATAATAATCAGTATTTTTTACGTCGCTGTAATAAGAGCACGCCTCAGAATCCGGCTCATTGATAATATTTTTGTATTTCAATGTTCTATACAAAAGGGTCACAACCTGCCCGCGAGTTAAATTGTCGGACGACCCAAACCTTCCGTCACTGTATCCCTGAATAACACCAGCATCACTAAGGCGGGTAATAGAATCCGAAGCCCATGACGGGATCTCGTCCGTAAATTTACTTGCAGAGACATTATTTGATTGAGTAACAGAAGCTTTGATTAAAAAATTTTCAGCCCCAATTAAACTCAAAGAAATGAATAGTGTTGCAGAAAGAACAGCGGCAACCGCCACCAAAATTTTTGTTTTCATTTAGTTTTTGTTTATAAAAATCAACAATACTATTACAACACAATCATGCCGCGACAGCAACCAGCTGTATTGATAAATCATCCGCCTCCTGTTACAATCCAAACAATAGCCTCTAACCCCCATCCTATGCGTTTAATAAAGTACAAGGTAGGGTTCATTGTTGGCGTTGCGCTGGCATTGTTCCATGCACTCTGGCTCGTGTTAGTTGTTACAGGAGTAGGTCAAACAATCGTGGATTTTATCTTCAAAATCCACCTGCTAAACAACCCATACTTAACACAGACATTCGACTTACAGCTAGCAGGATTGCTGATCGTGATTACATTCGCGGTTGGGTTTGTAATTGGTTGGGTCTTTGCACTATTGTGCAATCTCATCCACAAGAAAAAATAGACTAGCCGAGATTCGTTCGGATTGTTGCAGCTTCAACTATATCAGACGAAGGATCTTCCTTCATTTTTCCTGTTTAGGTTATGGACTAAAATAAATAACCCAGAAAAGTGCTGTACCACAGACATATTATCAAAAATTTCCCAAAACATTATTCATTTTGGAAAAAAGTTGTTGCCAACTTGCTGTTCTTTTTTGGGGCAACGATTATTAAGGAGAGAAAAAACCTGTTAACCGAAGACGATTTCAAAAACGCAAAAAAAGTTTTAGAAAAAGGAGATGTAATATTAGTAGGGGGACTAAAAAGATTAAGCTCGTTAATAATAAAAGGACCGGTCACTCACTCAATTATCTACACCGGGTGGAATTGCGCTGTGCATTCTATCGCAGACGGAGTAGTTACAATACATCTGCACGACCTTCTTTGCGAATACGACACAATGCTTATCTTGCGTCACAAAAAAGCAAACAGGAAAAAAATTAGAAAAGTAATTGCATACGCATTTGAACAGGTTGGGAGGCCATACAATTTCGAATTTAATTTAAATAAAAATAAATTCTACTGCACAGAGCTGGTTTACTACGCATTCAAAAATGCCGGACTTGAAATTGGAGTTAATAAAAAAGGAGGAATTCTCCGCCCAATAGATTTGATAAAAGGCGAGTTTGTACCTATATTCAAATCGCACAATTTAAAAATAAGAACAACGCCAAATGGAAAAACCAAACTGGAAACCATCGGCAAAACCATCTGAAAAAACGTCGAAAATCCCAAGCGCACTGAAAAACATGTCTGGAGTTATAGTTGATGAACTTGTCGGTGTTCAGAAAACAATAAATAAAATACCGAGTGCATTAAAAGAGGTTCTCTCTCCAGGAAAAGTAAGAACATTTTTCGAAAAAGTATTTGGAAAACAAAACAAAGTTTCTTCATTTCTGTCTCTCGTGACTTCAACGCTCGCGGAAAAATTCGAATTTTTAAACAAGGTGAAAATGCCTTGGGATGAATTCGAAAATCAATTGAAAACCGCAGCAGAAAAAGTGTCACAGCTTCCATTCAACCTAAAAGAATTCATAGTTGCTCACAGGGCATTAGGTTACGGAAGATACAAAGAAAACTCAAAAGAAGCTCTGATGGCCGCAATGAGAAAAGGCGAAAAACAGATAGAAATAGACCTGCGTCGAGGAATAGACGGCAAAATATATTTGGCTCACGACTCAATTAAAAACGTACAAAATCCACAAAAACATTTCACTTCCTTGGCAGAAGCCCTCAAGACAATAGCTGAAGACGAAAACCAGGACGTTGTAATTTTCTTTGATATAAAAGAAAAAGGGATTGTTGATGAAATGGATAAAATGATTGAGGGAATAGACAAGAAATTTAAAAGCAAAGAATACATCCCAATAGCCGAGAAACATTTTGTAATGGGCTTCAATTTTAAAACCTTAAAGTTAGCTAAAAAACTAAGAAAAAATAGGCCATTGATATTTTGCTACATCCCAGTCCATTCGCTAAAAGGCTTTGCTGAATTTATAAAAAGATTAGGACAAAGAAAAATGATGGGAATATGCAAAGTAATTGATAAGTTTTCAGGAGGGCATTTGGCAGAAGATTTAAGTAAAACATGCGTCACGGTAGATGGAGAGAAATTGGACGAAACAAACGAAATGGGGGACACATTTCTGGGAATATTTACAGAACTGCCGTCGGATGAGATCCTAAAAACAGTAAACTACATATGTGTTCCGGCTATTTTAGCCGGGGCGGAATTAGTAAAAAAAGCTCATAACAAAGGAGTAAACGTCGCAGTGTGGGGAGCGTCAGAGTCACATATTCAGAAAATGATAGTGGAAGTTGGAGCAGACCTAGTCATCAGCGACAAACCAGATATTGATGTTTAGACAGGGATATGCTTTAATTTAATCAAACTACGGGTATAGGCTTTATGCCCGCATATTAATATTTACTCAAAATATGGATACAAAAAAGCTCAAGGTCTTTGTTACAAGGAAAATCCCGGAAAACGGCCCTAAAACGCTTGAACAGTTTTTTGAGGTAAAAGTCAGAAATTCTGATGAAGCAATCTCACGCGAGGAATTGATGAACGAAATAAAAGATTGTCACGGTATACTCACAATTCTGAGTGACAAAATAGACGGAGAATTGATGGATTTGGCTCCAAATCTAAAAATAATTTCAAATTTCGCGGTAGGATACGACAACATAAAAGTAGATGAAGCTACAAAACGAGGAATAAAAGTTGGAAACACGCCAAATGTCCTCACACAGTCCACAGCGGAACACGCGATGGCTCTAATAATGGCTCTCGCAAAAAGAGTTGTTGAAGGAGACCAAATTATGCGTGAGGATTCATTCCCCGGCTGGGGGCCAATGTACATGCTCGGCACGGAATTATATGGGAAAACTCTGGGCATTATCGGCTACGGAAGAATTGGGAAAAAATTTGCGGAAATGATGCACGCGGCTTTTGAATGCAAGGTGATATACACAGACAACAGTGCCGAACCAAAAGAAGATTCAGTGGGAGCAAAAAAAGTTTCATTGGACGAACTTTTGGCAAACTCGGACATAGTCAGTATCCACGTTCCGCTAAACGACAATACAAGAAAATTAATAGGAGAAGCTCAGTTGAAAAAAATGAAAAAAACAGCTCTGTTAATAAATACAGCGAGAGGTCCGATTGTTGACGAAGCGGCTTTATTAAAAGCATTGCAGGAAAACACGATTCTTGGTGCCGCAATGGACGTTTTTGAAAACGAACCGCGCCGTTTAAGCGGACTGGAAAAATGCAAAAACGTGGTAATGACTCCTCACACAGCGTCGGCGACCATGGAAGCGCGCGGCAAGATGGCGGAAGTCGCAGCGCAAAACATAATAGGAGTTTTGATTGAAGGACAAAAAACAGTCTCTATCATTAACTAATGATAAAAAATCACAAAGAACTTTTGAAAAGAATTCCGGAAGCCGGAGTTGCCCTCGACCTGGCGGAAGAAGCTCTGCGTTTTTTGCAACCCGACAATCTTTTTGAACTAATATCCAAAAATAAAATTTTCGATTTAAGCAAATATAAAAATGTTTATGTGGTTGGCGCCGGCAAAGCGACGTACTTGCTTGCAAAGGCTTTAAACAAGCTCGTGGGACACAAAATAAAAGCTGGTTATATTAATGTTCCAGTCGTAAAAACAAAAAAAATCGGGAACATAATTGTGAACAAAGCCGGCCACCCGTTTCCGGATCAAAATGGCATGAAGGGCTCAAAAGAAATTCTAAAAATCGCGCGCAAAGCCGGGGAAAAAGATTTGGTATTTTGTCTAATAACAGGAGGCGGATCAGCGATGATGCCGGCGCCAATCCCATCAATAACCTTAAAGAAAAAAATAGAGCTCACAAAAAAACTTTTAAAATCCACGGCTAATATCGACGAGATAAACACGGTCAGAAAACACCTTTCTTTAATAAAAGGAGGGAATTTAGCATTAGCTTGTTCTCCGGCAACAGTAGTCGGAATTTATATTTCAGATGTCCCGAATGACAAATTGACTAGCATTGCCTCCGGTCCGACAGTATTGGACAAAAGTACCGTAAAAGATGCTATGAAAATTTTAAAAAAGCACAAAATAACGGATAAAATAAAATTTCAAGAGACTCCAAAAAAACTCGACCAGGAAAAGATTTTTAATTTTATAATCGGCAGTAATAAACAAGTTTTGGAACATTTGAAATCATTCGCGGAGAAAAAAGGTCACAAGGTGAAAATCCTTCCATATTTTCTCAAAGGCGAAGCAAAAAAAATGCCACAAAAACTTTTAAAAGAAATCGGGAAAAATGAAATTCTAATCGCAGGCGGCGAAACAGTTGTAAAAATTAAAGGCAAAGGCTACGGCGGAAGAAATCAGGAGCTCGCGCTCGCAAGTATCCCTTATTTAAAAGACAACACGGTGGTTTTAACTCTCGCAACGGACGGAGTGGATGGATTAACGCCATATCCGGTAGCAGGAGCTGTTGTCTCAGGAAAATTTAAAAAAGAAAAAATCCAGATCGAAAAATATTTAAAGGAAAACAACTCCTTCGCGGCATTAAAAGAAATAAACTGTATTCTAAAAACAGGGCCATCAGGCACAAACGTGGGAGACTTAGCGATAATAAGCCGTTTTTAATTCGCTTGACAAAAATTACGGTTTATCTTTAGAAGTCTTTACAACTAACCTGTTGTCAGGTAGGCTTCACCTTAGCTTTTATTTATTAACCGCTTTTCTATGGCTTACAGTCAAACAAACAGCAAAGGCGAGACGTACTATCTTCACAGCAAGATGGTAAATCTACGCGGAGGTAGGAAGCAAAGAATTTTCTACTTCGGACGCAAAGTAAAACCTGCAGATGCTCTAAATGAGATGCCTGAAGGTTACAAAGTAGTTGAAAACAAGAGAACGGGTCTTCCAATGTTGAAGAAGAAATAGTTCTGAAATCAAAGAGCCCTCCAGATCCCGCATCGCGGGACGGGGGGCTTTTTTAGTTGCTTTGTGAGGGAATTACCATTAAAATCCCGAACGTAAACTTTTTGAAATAAAGCTTATTTGCCGGGGTAGCTCAGTGGTAGAGCACACGACTGAAAATCGTGGTGTCGGCAGTCCGATTCTGCCCCCCGGCACCAAGTGCAAACCCGGATCTGTCCGAGTTTGCACTCTGAGCCCCATTCAATCCCGCCCTGCGGGATTGAATTAGAGCCCTTTCTCCTCCCCCCTCTTTTTTTTGCATTCCAATTTTTTCTGCGCTATAATAAAAATCCCCACAAATCTTTTAACCAATTTTCTATGCGAATCACACGTTCGTACAAGAACATCTCCGCAATGGAACAGGAGCTTTTTGACAACTACTTTGACTCAAAGCTCAAGCAATTGGAAACTCTGGTTAAGAAGTATCCGGACGACGCGGTTATGCTGGAAGCAAAGATGGAAAAGTTTGACAAGCATGACGCGTACGACGTTGAGTTAATTTTGACCTTCCCTGCAAATAAAATAAAATCTAACGAAGCCAGTCACACAATAATGAAGGCTGTCGATTTGGCGAAAGACAGGCTGGTGATTCAATTGAAAAAACGAAAAGACCAAAAAAAAAATGAGGAGCTGTATGTAAGAAGACACTCATCAATAAGAAAGCCGGAGATCCACGCAAAAGCAGTTGAAGAAGAATTCGTAGAGGCATAAACAAAATCAAAAAACCCCCCTCGCCTCCCGCACTGCGGGACGGAGGGGGGTTTTCGAAAATCATCTCAAAAAACTATTCAACAACAGGAGTTTCAGCTGGAACTTCAGCAGAAGTTTCAGGAACAACTGTAGATTCCTCTACTGCTGTCTCCTCTTCTGTCGTAGCCTCTTCTGCTTCTTTAGCAGGTAAGCAACCAGCCAACATAGCTGTGACGCTTAGAAGAGCCAGAGCCAAGAAAAACTTTTTCATAGCGAAACGGTTAAAAAATATTTGCATGTAAAGAAATTATACTCTTACAACCGGAAAAGTAAACCTGATAGGGATTTCGCTATTGCGTTATTTGTTAAAATATGGTAATATAGTAGCGTCAATTGATGATATTAGTCTTCGGATTGATGTTGTCGGTTGGCACAGGTTCTCCTCTCCATTTTGTCCTCGGACACATTGGACTGGAAAACCCCTCCGGTATTCTTTCGATAGCGCAAGCTATCAAATGACTACCACAGAAAACGGACTCCTACTAATACTGGGGGTCCGTTTTCCTTTTCCATAGAACTTTTTTCGGATATTATGATCACCGATGTACAAAGTGGTTCCTATAAAAAATCCTAGCTCAAAGCCACCCGCGCAAGCGGATGTTTTAGAAATTTGGTTTGATGAAATCCCAAAAAATATAAAGAAGCCAATCATTTATAAAGCGCAAACATTCCCGAATTTTAAAACTATAAAAAAATGCGAATATGCGGACGTTGACGTGACTACAAAAAAAGAAACAATAAAAAAAATCCGCGAATCAAACCCGAAAATCAAAATAATAATTTCGTATCACGATTTCAAGAAGACACCAGAAATAAAAGAATTAAAAAAGATAAACCGAAAAATGAAACGCATGGGAGCGGATATCGTAAAATTCGCAACCAAAGCGAACGATATAACGGACTCATTCGGGATGCTGGAGTTTCTTTCATCAATCACTCAAAAAGGCCAAAAAGCGATTTGTTTATGCATGGGGGAGAAAGGCCTTTTAACAAGAATAAGTGGACAATTTTTCGGCAATTATTTAATGTACTTCACCAAAGACAAGAAATCCTTAACAGCGCCGGGTCAAATAACAATTAAAGAATTTAAAAAACTTACCAATGAGTCTTAAAATAGGAATAGTAGGACTGCCAAACGTCGGAAAATCAACGATATTTAATGCCCTCGTAGGAGCAAAAAGCGCGCAAGCAGCAAATTATCCGTTTTGCACGATAGATCCAAATGTTGGAGTGGTAGAGGTTCCGGACGAAAGACTGGATAAATTAACCGAATTAGTGAATCCAAAAAAAACAATTCCGGCGGCAATAGAATTTGTTGATATCGCGGGACTGGTCGCGGGAGCTAGCAAAGGAGAAGGTCTTGGAAATCAATTTCTTTCTCACATAAGAGAATGTGATGCGATCGCACAAGTGGTGAGAGATTTTGAAGACTCAAATATAATCCACGTTTATGGCGACATAAACACAAAAAGAGACAGAGAAGTGATAGAGGCCGAATTGGTTTTGGCCGATTTGCAAACAGTTGAAAAAAGGCTTCTAAAAGCTAAGGCTGACACCAAGTCCGGGGACAAAGAAAAAATAAAATACGCGGAATTGATTCAAAAAATTTACGACAATTTAGGGCAAGGAAAACTGGCCAAAGACATCACTCTAAACGAAGAAGAAAAATTATCAATAAGAGATCTGCACCTTCTGACAATGAAGCCGCATCTGTACATAGTGAATATATCCGAAGACAAAATAAAATCTTTCGACAGAAAAAAGTACGTGCAAATGCTGGATATACAAGATGAATCCAGGATCATTCCGATCTGCGCAAGAATAGAGGAGGAATTAATAAATTTTTCAAAAGAAGAAGCGATGGAATATTTGAAAGAACTCGGTATAAAAGAAACAGGATTAAACGAATTGATACGCGCCGCATACAAAAGCTTAAATTTAATAACTTACTTAACGGCCGGCCCGGACGAAGTGCGCGCATGGACGGTAAGAAAAGGAGCTTTGTGTCCGGAAGCCGCCGGAGTAATACACACGGACTTCGAAAAAGGCTTCATAAAAGCGGAAGTGATTTCATACGAGGACTACATGAATAACGGGGGGGAGCAAGGTGCAAAAGAAAAAGGACTGATGAGAATAGAAGGGAAAGAATACGAAGTGAAAGACGGAGACGTGATGTATTTCAGATTTGCGGTTTAGTAAGGCCTCTAGTTGGAGCGATCCTTTTTATTCAAACTGACATAGTCAAAGTACTGTATCGCAAGATATGTGTACATAAACAAAATTCCTCCAAATATAACGATCCAATTAAACCTCAGCTTAAAGGTTATAAGCTCAATCAGGAGAGCAAAAACAGCGACAGTCGATGCAAGAAAAGTTAAACCCCAAACCATTTTTGCGTTTTTTATTGTTGGAAAACTTTTGCGTATAGTTCTTTTTAAATTTACAACGGTAAAAATAAGCATGAAAAGGCCGAGATACAACAAAACATCGCCAAGAATTTTATAGTTTTCGGGCAAATGCAAAGTGGTCAAACCGCGGATGAATAGCGGATGTAACGCCCAAACGGCGATTGTTGAGAAAATAATTGCATAAAAAGAAAACGTAACGCTTTTAAACAGCCTGTTCACGTGTTCAACACCCTCAACTTGCTCGATATGCTGGCAAACTTCGCTAAAGTCATTCATAGACTTGAACTTTATATAAAAAATCATAACCGCTTTCTTGGAAAACGGAGAGACGTGACCATGTGAATAATAAAAGTCAGCGTTATATCTTATCAAAATATCTATAACATCTTTCATCAGCCCAGGCCTGTTTAATCCAACAATTTTTATAGCAGCTTTTGTCTCGCCTTTCAAAAGATGCTTCATTTGTTTCAAGAATTTAACAATATCAATCGCCTGGATGGAGCCTTCGCCGATCGCGGCAAAAAGATCGCGTTTTGTCTCATAATTGTGATTAATTTTTTCAAGAATAAAAGTCTTAAGTTTTTTAAAGTTAATGTCTTCAATAAGTCCGAGTCCGGCTCTATCCAATTCCTTCTGAAGCATTTCCACCCCGTTATCAATTTTTTTCTTCAAACTCTCCTTTTTAAGAAATAATTTAATCTTATTTTTGGCGATATTGGTTTTTGCGAATGAAAGCCAGAGAAGTTGAGGACAAGCGTCATCAGCTGTAATTATATTAATGTAATCACCGGTCTTTAGGGTGGTTGTTATAGGTTTAATTTCATTATTGATTTCAGCTTTGAGGGCATGATTCCCAAGATCACTGTGGATAGAGTATGCGAAATCTATAGCGGTGGCGTTTTTCGGTAAATCAAGAGTTTCGCCTTTTGGAGTGAAGACAAAAATTCTATCCTGAAAAAGATCGATTTTTAAATTGGAAATAAAATCTTCACTGCTTTTTTGCAAACCCTGAATTTCCAAAACTTTTGCGGCCCATGACGTTCTTTGGTCATCAAAAATATCCTCCTTCTTTTGATCATAAAAATAATGAGCGGCGATCCCGTACTCGGCATCCATATGCATTCTTTCGGTTCTTATTTGGATTTCCGTAAGAACGCCGTTCACACCAAGAACAGTAGTATGAATACTCTGATACCCATTGAACTTCGGGACAGCGATATAGTCTTTAAATCTACCGGGTTTAGGATTGAAAATATCATGAACGATTCCCAAAACCGTATAGCAATCATCTTTGTTTTTTGTAATTACACGAAGAGCGAGTCTGTCATGTATATCATCAATACTTTTATTTTCGGATTTGATTTTTTTGTAAATGCTATAAAGACCTTTTTCGCGTCCATACACTTTTGCCTTAACATTGTGCTCTTTTAATTCCTCTTTGATCATTTTGATCATTTCATCAAGAACCCCTTTGTAGCGTTCCATCGTCAAAGAAACTTTTTCTTTTAATTTTTTGTAATCTTCGGGGTAAAGAAATTTAAAACACAAATCCTCAAGCCCGGATTTCAGGTCTTGTATGCCAAGTAAATTGGCGATTGGAACATATATCTCAAGAGTTTCTCTGGATATTCTTTCGCGTTTTTCAGCCTTTGAGATGAATTCAAGGGTTTGCATATTATGCAAGCGATCGGCAAGTTTTACGAGAATAACACGCGGATCTTTTGCGGTATGGATCAAAAGTTTTTTCAAAGATTCAATCTGGCGTTCCTCCATATCATGTCTATAGTAAACTTTTGAAAGCTTGGTAATGCCGTCAACCAGAAATGAGACCTCTTCCCCAAAAAGATCTTTTATCTGATTAACATCTCCATCAGTGTCTTCAGGAACATCATGAAGAAGAGCGGCTACCAAAGTGTCCTCGTCAGCGTGTAATTTTAACAAATTTTTAACAGTCTCAATCGGATGGATAATATAAGGATCACCATTTTTCCTAACCTGTCCATGATGGTGGTTTTCAGCGAATTCAAACGCTCTTAAGAATTTTTTGGAATCAAAATTAGACAGATACCTCTCAGCCTCATCAACAATAGAATTGATGTCAAAAAAATCTTTGTAATCTGTTGAGGAGGGATCGGTCATCATAAGATCTTTAGGATGACCATAAATATGGCATAAAACAATAAGAAAGTCAAATTGATTGATTGAAAAAGAGCATGTTTAAGGGTATAATTATAAGATTAAAATTGTCTTATGAATGAATCGTTTCTGCATATAGGGCCAAACCTGGTCGAAAAAGGGAAAAACGAGGAAAAACGAAGTGTAAAAGAAATTTTTAAAGATGCGGCGAAACAGATAGGTGTAAGCTTGCTTATTCTGGTAATAGCATTTTTCGCAATGAACGCTGGGGCGTATTATCAGATCATAAAAAGCGAAATTAATAAAATGCTCGGGCTTGAAACACAAAGCGAACTGACGAAGGTTGTGGAAGAAGAAACAAAAACAGAAAAATTAACAAAAACAAACGAAAACGCATTGAAAAGACTGAAAACAATCCCGATGTTAAGCATGGAAATAATGCCATCGGACACAAGGCTTGTTATCCCGGCAATAAACCAAAATATACCGGTGGTTGGGGCGTCCAGCGCAAATCTGGAGAAAAAAGACTGGGGAGCGCTCGAAAAGGACATCCAGAACGCGCTGAGAGACGGTGTGGTACACTATCCCGGGACAAGCTGGCCGGATCAAACGGGTAACACGGCAATAACGGGGCACAGCTCGTATTTTCCATGGGATCCGGGCAGATTCAAAGACGTATTTGCGCTTCTTCACAACGTAAATGTAGGGGACAAGGTTGCCCTTTATTACAAACAACACAAATACATCTACGAAATATCGGAAAAGAAAATTGTGATGCCTGACAATATAGAGCCACTGAAACAAACAACCGATCAAAGACTGACTTTGATTACCTGTACACCGGTCGGGACAAATTTAAAAAGACTGATCATTGTCGGGAAACTGATAGAAGAAAAAATCTAAAGGTTTTGAAGATTTCTCAAAAGCTCTTCTTCTTGTGCTGCCTCGGCGGCTTTATCCGCAGCCTCTTTTGCCCTCAACTCATCGCGTTTCATTCTTACCTCTTCCTCATTCAAGGATTTTTGTTGAGATTGCCCGAGTCTTGACATTTCATTTTCATAATCCTCGTCGAGTTTATTAAGCTGCTCCTTCTCGTTAACCAAAATGTCGCGAAATTTCTTGATTTGATCTTCGGTCATTATCGGCAAAATTTGCAGCCAGTATTCACGCTCATCCGCATCCATCGACTCGGTCTCAAAAATAAGTTTCACCAAATCGGGAAAAACCTCCCTTACAAGTTTTGGAATTATATAAAGCTTCTCGGCCTCCGCTATATATTGTTCATTTGTCTTAGCCGGATCGGCTTTTATTTGTGAACTTTTCCCCGCTTTTGTTGATTGATCGTCTGCCATCCTGGTAATTATATTTTGTTAAAATTAAAATTCAATTTAATGGGCTTTTTAGACTTGGGCTTTAGGTTCTTCTTTAGGTTTTTCAGCTTCAGCGGGCTCCTCTTTTTTTTCTCCCTCAGGCTCTTCGGTTTCTCCCTCAGGCTCTTCGGTTTTGGCAGTTTCATCTTTTTTCTCTTCTTCTTTTTTTGGTCTCGGATCACCCTGTATAGTTTTCGGAATAAATGCTCCGACAAAAGAATTAACAGGAACAATACTCTCCAGTCCGGGGAGAGAAAAGGATAATTCGTTTAAATCAGCATCAAAGTCATCTTCACGGTCACTTTTTCCAAGTAATTGATCCGCGTATTTATCGGCATCGCTTTTCCCTCTGCCAAAAGTATGTAATTTTTTTGAATCTTGGAATCTGATTTTTCCATCGATCCCGACAACTCCGCACATTGTCTCGGTTTTTTTCTCACCGAAATTCCATCTGAAAAACATAATAGTGCCCGGAGCCAAAGTACCGGAATCAAGGGAGTCGCTAAACTTCGAAAAATCATTTTCAGGCTTGAAAAATTTAGTTGAATATTCGGCGGAAGGATCTTCGTAATAAGCGGAGCGGTTGAGACTGGCCATCAACGCGTCCGGGTCAAAGCTTTCATCTTGTCCTTCTTTTTTTAGCCCAAGAATCCCAAGTTGTTTCTTTACATAATAGCACGAAGCCTGCGCATCGGCGTGTTCGGTATCCTTAAATTTTTTCAATTCCTCTTCGGTGAGAGCGGTTTTATTATCTCCCAAATATTTTTCGTACAGAGCGTCGGGGTCGTCCCCGTCAACGCCAAAATTCGCTTTTATATCTAATTTTAATTTGTCCAATTCCACCTGTAAATCTTTCTTTTTACCGTCATCCATGGTCGCTCCCAATTCGATTTTAGTTTTATGATAATCCTTCAAAAGTTTTAATTTTTCTCTTGTGCTAAGAAATTCTTTAACCTGAATTTCATCCTTAAATTCGATCCGTTCGGTCGGATACAGCGCGCTTGTAAAAGCCGCGTAATCTCCTGCGGCGAATGCAAACCCAAACATATCTCCAAATATCTTAAACAAAGCATAAGCTCCTTGCATAAAGCGCGAATTTGCGGCATCCGGGTTGGTAAGAATCTCATGCTCAAGCTTCTTCGTTATGTAAGGGATTGCAGCGATGCCGTCAGGAATTCCTGTGCCACCCGCAACGGGGGCGACAAGCTCAAGCGCTTTTTCTTTTTCATTGGGAGAAAGATCGCTTTGTTTTACAATCTCGCCAGCGTCTTTTTTAGGATTTCCAAGACTGGTTGCCACATCTTTACTCTGGGTATTTCTACCAACAGTCTGATCATGTGTCTTATCGTGTTCAGCATTTCTATCTACATCATATTTCGGCGTCAATTTTTCGGATGATTTGCTCATTTCAAAAAATTAAATAATAAACACATCCCCGGCTTCCGCTTCAATGCGCTCTTTAATCAAACGCACATTTTCGACCAAATTTTCCATTTGATAAGAATCAGTTTGTCCTAAATCATGCAGCCCTTTGATATCACGCAGTTTTGCCAATAAATTAACGGCGTCGATATCGATTTTCCCCTGAATTTGCTCGGATAATTTTTCGTAAACAGCCTGATTTAACAGACTTAAGGGCGAAAAAAGATTGATGGTTCCTTTCTCGATTTTTGAAAGAACATCATCAAGAAATTTTTGGTTTGCCTCACCAACCCCTGAAGGATCTTTGAGAGGCTGGTTTAAAGCCATTTGTTGTTCAGGAGAAAGTGCAAATTGTGCTTGTTTGTCGTCGGTTTGGCTCATATAATTATTTAGGTTCAATCAATCAATACATTATACCAGAAAAAGCCTAGATGGACAAGAAACAAGCAGAGAAAAGGATAGTGCTTCTAAAGGAGAAAATAAAAAAACTCAATTACGATTATTTCGTTTTGGATGAGTCCAATGTTCCGGAATCCGTCAGGGACTCTTTAAAAAGAGAATTAATAGAGTTGGAATCCCAATATCCGGAATTCGTGACGGAAGACTCTCCAACGCAAAGAGTGGGAAGCGCGCTTTCCGGAAAATTTAAAAAAGTCCGACATTTGACCCAAAAAAAGAGTCTGGCCGACGTTTTTTCGGAGGAAGAAATAAGAGAATGGCATGAAAGAATAAAAAAACTTGTTCCGGATAAAATAGGATTTGTCTGTGAGCTGAAACTGGATGGGCTGAACATAACTTTGCACTATGAAAAAGGTGAATTGAGATGCGCGGTAACTCGTGGGAATGGGGTTGAGGGCGAAGACGTAACTCACACGGTAAAAACTATCGAGGCGATTCCAATGCGGCTCGATAAACAGGTTGATTTGGAGGTTTCAGGCGAAGTTTTTTTACCGAAAAAAGCGTTTGAAGAAATAAATAAAAAGCAGGAAAAAGAAGGCGGCAAAATTTTTGCGAATGTAAGGAATTTGGCGGCCGGGGCTATACGGCAATTAGACCCAGCTGTGGCTGCGAAAAGGGGCTTGGACGCAGACTTTTATGAGTTGGGCAAGAATACTCTGCCAAAAACGCCAAAAACGCAGGTGGAAGTACTCGAAACATTCAAAGAGCTAGGCCTTCCGATTGAAAAAAATTACGAAAAAGTGGAAACAATCGAAGACGTAATGAATCTTTGCAAAAAATGGGAGGAAAAAAGAGAAAATCTGTCGTACGAAATAGATGGGATAGTAATAAAAGTGAACTCGCTGGATCAACAAAAAGTAATGGGAAAAACCGCGAAAACGCCGAGATACGCAGTCGCATATAAATTTCCTGCAAGAAAAGTATCAAGCAAAATTTTGGACATAATTTTGCAAGTCGGACGAACCGGCGCGATAACACCGGTTGCGGTGATGAAACCGGTTTTGGTCGCTGGCTCAGTTGTTTCGCGAGCTACTCTCCACAACGAAGATGAGATAAAAAAGAAAGATATCCGAATAGGGGACACAGTCATAATTCAAAAGGCAGGTGACGTAATTCCGGAAGTCGTCGAAAGTCTAAAAGACATGCGTACCGGCGAAGAAAAGTTGTTTGAATTCCCGTCAGCCTGCCCGGTCTGCGGATCAAAAATTGAAAAAAAAGAAGACGAAGCCGCATACAGATGCTCAAATCCAAAATGCCAAGGAATGAAAAAAGAAGGGTTTGTTCACTTTGTTTCCAAAAAAGGATTCGACATAGAAGGTCTTGGTGAAAAAGTTGTAATACAGCTGTTGGACGAAGGGCTTGTGGAAGACTTCCCGGATATATTTTCCCTAACAAAAGAAAGCTTAATGAAGCTTGATTTATTCAAAGACAAAAGAGCGGATAATTTAATAGACTCAATTGAAAAAGCAAAAAATATTTCCTTGGAAAAATTTATTTTCAGTCTTGGAATAAGGTTGATGGGAGAAATTGGGAGTTATGATTTTGCGAAATATTTAATTTCTCACACGAAAAAATCCAACAAAAAAATTGAAAAAGTTAAAAAAGAAAAAACAACGCTCTTTGACATGCCGGACGAATCGCCAAAAGAAGAAAAATTCTCAATTTTAGACTTGATGGAAACGGTTTCCCAGATCAAATTTGAAGAACTTGAAAATATAGATGGTGTCGGCGAACAAGTCGCGGCATACATTTTTGAATGGTTTCACGACGAAAAAAACATAGAGCTTTTGGAAAAATTTTATAAAGTCGGAATAGTGCTGGACATTTCAAACGTCGAGACCGAAGGAAAACTTTCCGGCAAAAATTTCTTGATCACGGGAACATTAAAAACAATGACGCGCGACCAGGCAAAGGACATGATAAAGAGTAACGGAGGAAAAGTTTTATAAAGCGTAACAAAAGATTTAGATTATTTGATTGTTGGTGAAGATCCGGGTTCAAAATTTAAAAAAGCTCAAGAACTAAATATAAAAACAATTTCTGAAAAAGAATTTACTGATCTTCTTCAATAACTTCTCCGCCAAAAACTTCCAAAGCTTGGTCGGCAGCTTCATTTGAATTCTTAATGCCGGCATGATCTCTTTCAATCAATTCATCCTCGGTTTCATTTATCGGCGGATTGATTTCAATCTCTTTTACCCTAGAAAGAATTTTTATATCAATGCCAAAAACATCCTTAAAAGCGCGTTCAACTTCAACTCTGTTGTCATGCTCGATAACCTTGTTCCTGTGAAAATTTGATTTAAATTCAATCGTAATTTCACTGCCATCAACCAAAACAGGCTCCCCATCAATTAACGATCTTTTACACGCAGGAATCTCTATTCTTTCGGTAATTCTAGGCCAATTTTCTTTCGCATGAGCGATCGTAAAAGGCAATTCGGCATCCGAGATTTTTCCACCGCCTTGGGGCGAATTGAAATCCCCAGCCACACGCGGACGCACAGCGTCTGTGTCTGAGTCAGCAGTCTGCGGCTTCTCTTTGTTTTCAATATTTTCCTTAACTTTCGCCTCCTCTTTTTTTGCAGACTTTTTCTCAGCAACTTCAGTTTTAACATCCTCAACTTTGGAGAAATCTTTTGTTGCTTCAATTGCAGCCATTTCGAGCGGTAATTGTGGGATTGTATAAGTTTTTAAATTTTCTTTTGCATGTTGAAACACATCAATGATTCTTAAATATTTTTTCGCGGAACTCTCATCGTTATCATTAACGGCATCCAAAAGTTTTTTTCTGACAAGATTTATAAATTCGTGGCAAAACTGGTTCAAATCATACCCCTGCGAATAAACATCCTGAATGGTAGCCAATGCGGAAGCGGTATTATTAGCCAAAATACCTTCAAAAAGTTTATCCAATGTTTCAAAATCAGTAACCCCCAAAATATCGCTTACATATTCAAAAGTAAGTTTTTGATCGACCGTTAATTGTTCCAAAAGCTGAATAGCGTCTCTCAAGCTCCCCTCGACATGACGTGAAACAGCCTCAATTGCCTTGTCTTCAGCCTTAATGTCCTCGAGCTGAGCGATAAAACTCAAACGGGTCATCAAAGCCTTATCATCAATTCTTTTGAAATCAAATCTTTGGCATCGCGAAATAATCGTTTCAGGAATTTTATGAACCTCAGTCGTCGCCAAGATGAAATAAACATAAGACGGAGGCTCTTCCAAGGTTTTCAAAAGCGCGTTAAAAGCCTCTTTCGTCATCATGTGGACTTCATCGATGATATAAACTTTCACTTTTGCTCTGCTCGGCGCAAAATTAATTTTTTCCTTAAGATCTCGGATTTCATCAATACCTCTGTTTGACGCGGCATCAATTTCAATCAGGTCAATCAAACTCCCATCGTTGATAGCCTCACAGAACTGACACTTATTACAAGGCTCATACCCATCAGCCAAATCTTCACAATTCAAACATTTCGCGACCAGCCTGGCGGTAGTCGTTTTCCCGGTTCCTCTCGGCCCGCAGAACAAATACGCGTGCGCGGGATTCCCCGATTTTAGCGCATTAATAAGCGCATTTTTAATGCTATCCTGTCCAACAAGATTCTTAAAATTATATGGTCTGTATTTCCTGTATAAAGCCAAATTAGCCATCAAAAATCTATTAAGGGAGGCCATTCTATCACAAGCTTGCAACTTGAGAAATCTCTTTTTTAATTTTTTTCTCGAATTCCTCTCTTCTAAACTGATCCGCGTGCCGTCTTATGGAAAGAGGTTTGTAATTTTTTTCATTATTCAAAAGCCTCGCCAACCCGTCCTCCATCGAAGCGACAGTTGGTTCGTTAAAGAATTCTCCGGTCTGTCCCTCAACCATACTCTCCAAGATTCCTCCTTTCCCATAAGCCAAAACCGGCTTGCCGCAAGCCATCGCCTCAACCGGCACAATCCCAAAATCCTCTTCCCCAGGAAAAATCAAAGCCCTGCAATTTTGCATATATTCACGGACATCTTCATCGCTCTTGTGCCCAAGAAAATCAATATTTTTGCCGGCAATTGACTGTAAATATTTTTTATGAGAACCGTCTCCTATAATTACCAATTGTCTGCCGATTTTATTAAAAAGCTGCACGGCCAAATCTACTTTTTTGTAAGGAGTTAAAGTCGAAACTATAAGATAATAATCGCTATTGCCGTACGAAACTTTAAATTTCCCCACATCAACCGGAGGGAACACAACATTTGAATCGACTTTGTAATATTTTTTCAAACGCTTGGCAACGTTTTGCGAATTCGCAATGTACTTGTCTGGCCTGTCCGCAGCCAAGAAATCCCACTCGCGCAAACGTTTTATCAAAAGCGAATAAAGAATTTTTTTAAATCCGGAAATGTCATTTTCTTCAATGTATTCAGCGGAATGATCCCACGCGTATCTCATAGGGGAATGACAATAACAGACATGCTTCACATGAGAAGGAACAATAATTCCATGCGAAAACGCCGAGCTTGAACTTATTACCAAGTCAAAATCAGAAAAACTCAAAGACTCTATAGCCGCAGGCATTTTGTGTGTAAAAAGCCTGTGCCTTTTTCTCAAAAAACCAGGATATTTTTGCAAAAAAGAAGTATTCACTCTTTCCTTTGGGAAAACGTGTCCGACTTTTTCTTCGTCGTAAAGCAAAGTGAAAATCGGAGCGGAAGGATACATCTCGGAAAAAACCTTAAGCACTCTTTCAGCGCCGCCAAGTTTCAACAAAAAATCATGAACTAAAGCTACCTTCATAGTCGGATTCTAACAGGTCTTTATTGTTGAAGCAAAGAAGGATCGAACAAGCCTCCGCTGCACTCGGCCATTCCTTTGGTCAACGCGGCCATTACATCTTCGTCGTTTTCATATTTTGTAGAAAGCGCTTCCATAGCATCCTCATCACTCACATCAAATCCATACTTCGCGAAGATAGACTTAGCTTCCGCCTCAAAACTTTCCGGATTGCTCCATGCGTCAGGATCCCCAAAAATAGCGCAAGCTGCCTCAGAAGTTGCCTTTACGAAACAATCTTTTTCATCCACGCAAGTTTTTCCACATGCGGTGAAAAGTAATGGGACCAAAGCTAACAACAATGCAAACTTTTTCATAAAAAACAGGGTTAGATATTTCCGATTAAGAATCCCATTCTAAAGGTTAAAAGTCAATTCCCTCCTATTCCCAAAAGCCCAAAAACTGTTTTAAATTTCTAGTGTTCAAAACGTCGTCTTTTGTAAGCCAAGCTCTTCTCGCGACAAAAATTCCGTATCTCAGAAGTTGATATTGGGAAGCGTCATGCCCGTCGCTATTAATAACAATTTTAACTCCCTTGTCTTTCGCCATCTTCGCGTATTTGTCAGACAAATCCAGCCTCAAAGGATTAGAATTTATCTCAACGGCGACCTTGTGAATCTTGCACGCGTCAAGAATCTTTTCCATATTTAATTGCATTGGTCCTCTTTGATTAATCATTCTGCCGGTCGGATGTCCGAGAATTTTCACATAAGGATTTTCAATCGCCGCGATAATACGCTTGGTCTGCTCGTCTTCATCAAGCCGCATATACATGTGAACGGAAGCGATAACAATATCCAGCTGTTTCAAAACGTCGTCGCCAAAATCCAAACTCCCGTCTTTCAAAATATCAACCTCGCAAGATTTCAAAACCCTAACCCCATTCAAATTTTTATTCACACGGTCAATTTCTTTCCACTGCTCGGTAATTTCTTTTTTCCCCATGCCGCCAGTAACTTTGACTGCAGAAGAATGATCGCTCATTGCGATGTATTCAAACCCGGCCGCCTTATAAACTTCAGCGATTTTCTCAATTGAATTAGTGCCGTCGCTCCACTTGCTGTGCAAATGAAGATCCCCTTTTATATCATCAAGCTCAATGAGCTTCGGCATTTTTTTATTTTTTAAAGCGAACTCAATTTCATTCTCTCCTTTGCGAAGTTCCGGCTCAATGTACGGCAACCCAACAGACTTAAATACCTCTTCTTCGGTTTTTCCTGCGATTACTTTTGAAAGTTTAAAAACCCCATATTCGCTGATTTTTAATCCTTTTTTCTTCGCCATCTCGCGGATCTTGATATTGTGAGCCTTGCTCCCGGTAAAATAATGCAAAGCGGCTCCAAAAACATCATCCTCAACAACTCTCAAATCAACTTGCATGCCGCCATCCAAAATCACGGAAGATTTTGTTTCACCTCGAGCGATAACTTTCAAAACATCGTGATATTTAACGAAATGCCCCATTACGTCCACGGCGTTTTTTCCATCACGACGGACAGTTGCCAACAAATCTATATCACCGATAGTTTCTTGTCTTCTTCTCAAACTTCCGGCGTATTCAATTCTTTTTATAGCGTCACATTTTTTCATGTACTCGATGCATTTCTCGGCTTCCACCAACGCTTCGTCAATCAAAGCCCTATCAAAATCAAATTTTGAATGCTCGGAAATCGCCTCCAAAATATCTTTTTGGCTTTTTTCACCCATGCCGGGTAGAGCGGCCAGCAGGCCGCTCTCTGCAGCCTTTTTGAGCCCGTGTACGTCATGAATTCTTAATTGACTGTAAAACAATTTCACTTTTTTTGGCCCAACCCCTCGTATGCGAAGAAGTGACAACAAACCCTTTGGAATAGACTTTTGAATTTTTTCAAATTCTTTGCATTTACCGGTGGTAAAAAGTTCGACAATATGTCCGCGAAGATTTTGTCCGACCCCGGGGATTTTTTCCAGATCCATCGGATTCCTCTCAAAAATATCGCGCAAATCAAAAGGCGAATTCAAAACGCTGATCGCCGCATTTTTGTAAGCGTTTACTCTAAAAGAATTCTCGCCTTTTATTTCAAGAATGTCTCCGATTTCCTGAAATATCTCAGCTATTCTTTTGTTATCCATCAAAGAGATTATAGCTATTTAACGAGAATATCGAAAGTTTTTTTAATCGAAATTTTTAAATCGAATTTTTCAAGCCGGGATTTTCCTTTTTCAACAAGTTCATCTCGCAAATTTTTATTATTTGCCAGTTTCTCCAACACATTCGCGATCTCGGAAACATCAAAGGGATCAAAATAAAGCGCCGCGTCGCCGGCAACTTCCGGCAAACACGAAACATGTGAAGTTACAACGGGCTTCCCGTAATAAAACGCCTCCAAAACCGGAAATCCAAACCCCTCATAAAGCGAAGGGAACGCGAAAATCTCACAATTTTCATAAAGATATTTTTTTTCATCTTCATCAACATAGCCGGGCATTATCACGCGGTTCTCCACTTCAGCCCCGCTCTGTGGGTGCTGAAGCTTGCGCCCTAATTTCCTCACCTTTTCCAAAATTTCTTCAAATCCAAATCCTTGTTTTCCCGCCAAAACAAGTCTGTAATCAGACTTATTCTCAGCAAAAATCTTAAAAGCCTCTACCAATCTCGCGAGATTCTTTTTGCTCTCAAGTCTGCCGACAAAAAGTATGTATGGGAATTTTTTATCAAATCCAAAAAACTTCAAATTTTCTGACAGGCCGGCCGACTGCCCGCTTTTCGCAGGCTTTTTAAATCCATGATGAACCACGGAAATTTTCTCAGCCGGACACTTAAAAAATTTAATCAAATCATTCTTAGTCGCTTCGCTCGGCGCAATTATCTTGCTTGCGTGTTTAACCGCGTACTTAGTGCTCCAATTCAAATACCAATAATTCAGCAGCGGATAGGACTTTTTTAAATATTTGAATGCGACATCGTGAATTGTAATCACTGAAAACTTTGGACGGATCAGCGGCAAAGTGTGCGAAGGCACAAACAAAACATCCGGCGGATTTTTTCTCATCTCCCAAGACAGCCGAATCAAAGTCCAAAATCTCTTGAAAGGAATTATAATTTTTCTTACTTTTCCGGGATGCTCAAATTCTTTTGGGATATTGATGTCAGCAGGTGAGTACAAAAAAACCTCAGAATCCGGCTTTTTAAGAGCCTCACCCAAAATTCCGTTTATTATTTGGTAGCTGTACCACTCAACACCGGTGGCGTATTTATGCGAATATCTTGACGCGTCTATTCCGATTTTCATGCGAAAAGCATATCAACTGCCATCCCCATGCGCAAGGACAAGCGCGGCAACTTTAGCGGCGCCGGCACTCATCAAAACTTTTTTACATTCGCCCAACGTAGCTCCGGTCGTGCAAACATCATCAATTAAAATAATTTTCTTGCCGCGAACCAAAGCGGAATCGCGGCAGACAAAAGCATCTTTTAAATTGGAAAATCTTTCGGCGCGCCCGAGTTTTACTTGTGGGACTGTATAAATTTTTCTCGCAAGACAATTTGAAATTTTCCAATTGAGTCCAAATACAAATGGATTTTTTAATAATGAACGAGCCAAAAGTTCCGATTGATTATATCCTCTGTATCGCAGACGACGAGGGTGCAAAGGCACAGGCACTACCATGGCTCCCGCCCAATTCTGCTCAAAAAATTTATACAATTTTCGCACTTGAGCCGCTAACAAACTCGCCAAAACAGCTCCCAGTTCCTCCGAAAATTTATATTTATAAGTCGTAATCAGTTTTTTCAAAAGCCCGTTTTTATCGTATCTGCTAGCCACAATTAGCTCAAAAGAATTTTCTTGAAAATCAAGAAGCCTAATTCCGCTCGAGCATTTTTCGCAAACCAAAACCCCGTCCATTCCACACCCAAGACACTTACTCGGAAACAAAAAATTTAAAACACGTCCAAAAATCATAACCTGATCCTACCACGCATTTCTAACATTTTTCTTAAATTTTTCTAACATTTTTCTGGTAACAAGCCTTTTTTAACTTATTTTTCATTTCAATTCCTGTTTTTGCGCGAGGATAAGGGATTAAAGTGCGTTTGAACTTTAATTGTGGATTTTCTTGACTCCTATGACTTATTAGTGTAATATTAGTGCGTAATCATTATTAATACCTATATGACTTCACTAACAATCAACATAGAAGAACCTCTAAAATTTACTGCCCAGAAAAAGGCACAAAAGGATGGGGTAACTTTAACTTTTGTCGTGATACAGGCATTAAAAGCTTATAACGAGGATAAATTAAAATTCGGGTTGGTGTCGGACGATGATGAGGTTACGGCCTCTTTTGACGTTTCCACAAAGGAAGGCAAAAAGGCTTGTATTAAAAACTTTGAATCTCTTATCAAATGAAAAAAATCATCCAGCGTACCGGAAGATTTGAAAAATCCTTTGGGAAGTTAAACACAAAAACGCAGAAATTATTTATAAGAAAACTCGGAATTTTTATAGATGATGAACATTCCACTTCTTTAAAAACTCATAAATTGAAAGGAAAGCGCCAAAATGAATATGCTTTTTCAATCACTGCCGACATTAGGGCGATTTATGAAAAATATTCACAAAAAGAAAAAGAAATTCTAATCTTCAAATTTGTGGATATTGGCGGACACAACAAGGTTTATTGAAAACCAAGTAGAAAGATGCTTCTGGTGGGCGATAGTGGGTTCGAACCACTGGCCTTCCGCAAGTCAAGCGGACGCTCCACCAACTGAGCTAATCGCCCGTAGTGAGCATCGAAGAGAAAACTTGTTTTCTCGAACGATGCGAATGGAGGGCAAAGCAACCAAAGTTGCTAATCGCCCGTAGTTTTAAAAAAGCGCGGAAATATTAACGTCAAAAACTTGAAAAGTCCAGTTTTTTATTGTAAAAAAACATCAGATAGCGTAGAATCAAAGCTCGAACCAAATAAAACAATTTTTTATGGCTGACCAACCAATAAATCCACAGACAGCCAGATCAGGACAAAGTCCTGCATCTGGCAACGAGCCTCAAAATACACAACAGGGAGGTACGCAATCAAATTCTGCAAATCCACCTCCTCCAAAAAAATCTGAACCACCTTCAGGTGGAACTCCAGTGCCTCCAAAGCAAGATGCGCACATGCCACCACCTCCTCCATCACAAGGACAAGGAGGCTACGCTCCTCAGGGAGGCTTCATGCCGCCACCTCCACCAGGAGGAGGAATGGGCTATCCGCCAATGCCGCCGCAAGGAGGAGGCTATCCACAATATCAAGATCCATACGGTTATCCGCCAATGCCACCACAAGGAGGAGGCTATCCGCCATACGGTTATCCGCCGCAAGGAGGTTACGCTCCGCAAGGAGGTTATATGCCGCCGCCTCCACCGGGAGGAATGGGTTATCCACCAATGCAGCCAGGAATGTATCCGCCACAAGGAGGGATGCCGGGCGCACAAGGCATGACACAGGAAGACATGACACCGGCAAATTTCCAGCTTGGAACAAAACTTCCAAAAGTTTTGAAAGTAAAATGTCCTCCGCACGGTCTAAAATTTGACGAAGAAAAATTTATAAAACTTTTAGCGGGCTCAATTTCTCTCTCAAAAGATGAAAAAAAGAAAATAGTTGAATCGATCCCAAAGTTGAAACAGGAGCAAATCGACGAATTGATCAAAATTTTCGAAGAGGAAAAACAGAAATTCGCGGCTCTTTCAAAGAAACATGTTCCTCAACTCGAGAAATTGGCGGATCAGCATCACGCGGAATGGATGCAGCTTGAAAGCGAAACAGAACAGGATCAAAAGAAAAAAGCTGACCAACAAAAGGCCGACGAAATCAGAAAGAATCTCGGATTATAGTTTTATATTTACAATCTTATTTTCAAGATTTTTTGTCGAACGAATTTTCGCTTTGATGTAATTTGGGGTGAAGCCTTCAAAATATCCGTCTTTGTATTTGTGCTCAATCAATAGGGGAAAAGTCTTGCCGGAATTTGAAGCGATGAATTTTTTGCGAAGGGCGTCAGAAATATTTTGAAGTTTTTTTGCGCGCTGTTTTTTTACATTTTCCGGAACTTGATTGTCCATCAAAGCGGCGGAAGTTCCGGCTCTTTTTGAATAGGGGAATACGTGAACTTTTGCGAAGCCAATTTCTTTTACAAATTTGCATGTGGTAAGAAAATCCTTTTCCGTCTCGCCGGGAAATCCGACTATAACATCAGTCGTTAATGCTATTTCAGAAGCCAATTTTTTCAATTTCTGCGCAACTTTTTTGAACAATTTTGTGTCGTAATGGCGGCGCATAGCCTTTAAAACGCTATCAGAGCCCGATTGCAGAGACATGTGCATGTGCGTGCAAAATCGCGAAGAATATTTTTTATCGGTAAATAATTTTTCAAAATTTTTATCAAAATTTTGCGGCTCGATAGAACTCAATCGGACTCGTGGAATTTTCGTTTCATTGAGAATTTTTATTATCAAATCAGAAAGCTTCAGCCCCCCATCTCTCCAATTCCCGATATTAATCCCAGTCAGCACAATCTCTTTGAATCCCAATTTCTCTTTCTCTTTTATCTCAGTCATTACTTCATTAACAGGAAAACTTTTTTCTCTCCCGCGTACAAAAGGAATAATGCAGTACGAACAAAAATTATTACACCCGTCCTGAATTTTTACTGTCGCTCGCGTGCGCTCGCCCGAAACAACATGGCATTTAGATTTATTAAAATTTTTCTTTAAAAATTTCAAAACCTCTTCAAAATTATCAGCGCAAAAATCGACCACGCGAGACTTTATAAAAAAATCTTTATTCGCCCGAACACCGCATCCAAAAGCCACAATCTTTGCCTTCGGAAAAGTTTTTTTAAATTTCGAAACGGCATCCAAAGACTTTCTGTCGGCAGAACCGGTGACAGTGCATGTATTAACAACACACGCATCAAAATTTTTAAATTTTTTCAAATCCTCTGCGTTGTTTATTTCCACAACCTCGCCGCCGATCAAACTAGCCAATTTATCCGAATCCGCGCGATTCGCCTTGCACCCCAATGTTTTAATTGCGATCCTCATAAGCGAAAACGAGTCTACCACAACTTCTTGCAAAAATCTCAAGGTTGTAATACTTTGAATATCGATCTTTAAACCAAATCCTTATGAAAAAACTTTTAGCGATTTCATTGCTCGCAATCCTCTCTCTAAGCGCCTGCGGACTTTTTGAGAAGGAAGAAAATGCTCAACCGGAAATTTTGCCAGAGATAAATGCGGACACGCTGCTTGATAACCAAATATATGAGAATGCGGTAATAGAAAAAGATTCGGGATCGTGCGCTAAAATATTGAATGAAACAAAGAAAAAAGAGTGTGAAAATGTCGTGGACGCGATGAATTTGACAGACAAAGCGGTACAAAAAGCAGACGATAGTTATTGCGACAACATAAAATTAGAAAGATATCTGGAAAATTGTGAAGAACTTGTTAGAGCCAACGCGGAAAGAAAAGAATTGAATGAAAAGGCGGAACAGAAAGATAAAGAAAATTTAAACGCGGAACAAGAAGCCGTAGATAATGGGGACCCCGTATTTTGCGAAAAAATAACTGATGAATCAAGGAAAAACGCCTGCAAATACAATGTTTTGGCGAATCAGGCTATAGAAAAAAACGACAAAACCTTATGTAAAAACATAGGATCAGAACCTCTAATAGCCAACTGCGAAAAACAATTCGAGTAAAAATTAATTATTCGGATTGAAGCATCTCGCAATCGCCTGAAAGTTTTTGTTGTTGCCGGTCGGGTTGTTAGCGCGCACGGTACAGGTATTGGCAGAGGAGGTTGTTTCTGCGGCGTAGATCTCTGTCCCAGCCCACGCATAAAAACCACAACCGGTAATATAAGTTCCGACAGGACAAGATGCGGTAACCGTAGCGGTAGATCCGGCAACGGCAGTAACCCAACTGCTTGGGGTATTGGAAAAAGAACCAATACCATCACTGGCTTTTATATGTCCCGTAACAGCGACATCGCCGCCGCTGGAAAGTCCATCGGCAAAATTAGGTTTCCCGGTGCCACCGCTAACTATATCGCCTATCACTTTAATTTCCTTGGTGGCTGGCTCTAATGTGATCTGCGCAGCAGTACCAGAAGCGTTAGAAGTTGTAAGAGTTAGAGAGCTGTCTTTGATGGCATTTAGCAATTTAATGCCGCTAATTTTCCTGTATCCAGCAGTTGAAGCCCCGGTGAATTCAATGGCTCCTTCGACATAAACTGTGTGAATTGCTCCTAGAACACCAAGAAAACTCGATATGGATCCGGTAGAAATAACCCCATTATTCGCATTTAATTTTCCACTCAAAATAGTATCACCGCTAATATTAACTTTATCATCAATCACGAGAGGATTGGCATCCACGGCAGTTCCGTCTGAAACAGCTCCGTTCACATTTAAATTCCCGGTGGCGGCTATATTGCCAACGGTAGATATATTGCCAAGAACCTCCAACTTTGAGCCAGTGACATCAATCTGGGCTCCAAGACTGAAAGTGCCGCCGGTGATTAATGAAAAAGAGTTGGTTCCGGATTGGAGAGTTATTCCAGAAATCCCAGTCGCTCCGCCAACATACAGCGTCTTATTTGTGTTCGGCTTCAAATTATCAACCACGAGATTGCCTCCGGTGCTGACATTAACTCCGCTGAAAGTCGGAGCCACCAACCCAGCCGGCGGGTTTTGAGATGGCAATTGGGCGCCGAATACGGTTGAAACGCTAAAGAAAAACGCTCCGACCAAAAACGCGAGCAAAACGGAAGAAAAAATTGTTCGATTTTTCATAGGGGGTGAGGATTAAAATTTAACTTGAAAAATTATAGCATAAACAGCTTGATTTATTCAACAGTCACGGCATCGCGTATTTCGATTTTTATATTGTCTTCAACACTCGGAATTGTCGGTGACCAAGCCGGCCAACTATCAATCTCAACCTTATTTATTTCGGGCAGATTTTGAATGTAAACCTTTGCTTCTTCGATATTTTTCCCGACGATATGTTGTTTGATTTTTTCAATAAGTCTCGCGCCATTCTCTTTTTCAGGATCGATTTCGAACTCTTCAATGCCTCTGATGTTAGCGGTGACTTTGATCCTTCCGCGGGAAGAATCTTTCTCGAAAATCCTATACGTGACAGTATTTTCATTTATTTTTACAAGTTTTTTCTGAGGGCTTTTTTTGAGCATCAATTCCTGAGTAAGAAGATTTAACATCTCGCTTTTGCTGTAATAATAACCGGAGGCGGTGAGATTGCCGGAAACATCAAATTGAGCTAATTCTTGATCTTGCAAAGAAGAAACGGGATTGATTTGGATACTGCCGGTTTCAATGGCTCCTTCACCGACCAATAAAACATAGTCAGTTTTTTCGGAGTCGTTCTTTAATTCGATTTGTTTTTTTAGTTCGTCTTGAACGGCTTTCAGCAAAGTTTCTTTCAGTTTTGACTCGGCGGCCTTGATGTCTTCGGGGGAAACGTAATTAACATAATCGGTAATTCCGCCCGTCATGTTGTCAAAACTTTGCGCGTACAAAACACTCCTGCTGTCTTCACGCAGACCCGGCAGGAAAAATTTTGTCGGTCCTATATTCGCTCTTTGGCCGGAAATCTGCCCGTATGCGTCGAGAGGATCGGCGGTGACATAAACTTCCACTTTCCCCGGACCGGTGCTTTCCGCAGCGGGGACGTCAACCGGACTTGTGATGCGGAAAACCAATCCTTCACTTGTCTGAAATCTGGTTTTTTCAACCAAAGGCCAGCTGTAGTTTGCGTTATTGAAGACGGTCAGTTTTCCGCTTGCGTTAGCGGCGTTTTGCGATAATTTTTTGCCGGTGGAGAAATAAGTGACGGTCTTTTCGATCTTCGCTGAAAGTCTGTGGCTTGCGACGGTGTGGGGGGCGGAAGTTTCAATTTCAGCACGATTTTTTTCGTAATCGGCGAGGATGATGTTAGCGGATTTTTCAAGAACGCTCGCCGCTGGCGTAAGATAAACAGTAACGCCGGGCAAGGCTATATAAAAAATAACAAGAAGAATGAACAAACTGACAGCGGCGAGGCCGACAAGAGCCTGTTTATTGGGAGCGACAAAAGTGAGTTTGTGTTTCGATTCGGTTTGTTTAATTGGATTTTCAGCCGGCTTTTTTTCAACAACTTTTTTGATTATAGGGAACACTTTTCTGTCTCTTTTGCTTTTTAAAATCTCGGAAATTGAGAGTTTCTTTTCTGCGAGCCTCGTTGGGGCGTCATCAATAACGGAATTCACAGCGGCTTTTATCGGGGTTATCCGCAATTTTTCGTCCTCCTCTTCCGAGGTGAATAAAACAGGCCTGCCCGAAGTCGAAAGTCTGTCATAAACAGGGATTCCAACCTGCCCAGCGAGATATACGCCATTTTTATCATTCGTAATAAGATAGATTGATTTGCCGGCCTCATCGGTTTTTCTCTTTAAGATTTTAAGATTAACAATGCTCTGAAAAATAACGGCTCTCTGCGGCGCGACAATGTAAATGTGAGGAATTTTTAAATTTTTAATTTTGTCGTAAACGGAAGTGACTTCATCATCAATTTCAATATAAACGACTTTTTTCGCGGAAATTACCTCGCTTTTATCGCCAACTTCTCCAACTTCAAACTCGTCGCTTATCTGCTGCTTCGCGAGTTTTTGAATGTCTTCGACTTTGCGGGGATCTTTTGACATTAAATTTGCATTAGTCTTACAACTTTTTTAAGAACCTTGGAAAGTACCTGCTCCTCCATTGTAAATTCAAGCCCAAGGCTTGCCAAAGCCATTACCGGAACATCCTCCGACTGATCGAGTTTTTTCGTTTCGTCAGTCAGATTTGAAATATATTTTGAATTTACAAATGAGACCTGCGGTTTTTTCGCGAACGGCAAAGATTTTACCCACTCGGAAGTTTCCAGAACTTCACGGATCTCAGGTAATTTCGCTCCACCTCCGCAAAGCAAAATTCTGGAAGGCAAAACATCAATATTTTCAAATTCACTAAGAGTCAAAGCGACGCCGGAAAGCCAAACATCGCAGTCGCTTTTCATCGCTTCGCGGACGATTTTGTGAGACTGCTTTTCGAGTTTGTTTGTGGAGTATGCAAGTTTTATTTCTTCAGCCTCATTAAAAGAGATATTAAGGCTCTGAGCCAATCTTTTTGTAAAAGTCCTGCTGCCCAAAGTAAACATTTTTGTTCCCTCGAGCATACCATCACGGACAACCGCAATATCGGTAGTCCCGCCGCCAAGATCAATGAAAATCGCGCCAAATTTGGAGTCGTCATTCTCAAGCGCGCGCGTGAT